>Ga0208127_1000138_pt1 | contig 36194 bp, 29 predicted proteins | sample ETNtaG_6_FD_185751 | JGI IMG/M metagenome (GOLD analysis project Ga0208127, IMG submission 185751) | Marine microbial and viral communities from oxygen minimum zone, Eastern Pacific Ocean - ETNP201306SV45 (SPAdes) (version 2) | ecosystem: Environmental > Aquatic > Marine > Oceanic ... | reverse complement strand
CCATGGATTGCCCCATGCTTCTGCCTACATCCTCTGGTTTTTGAATCCAAGCCTTTCTTCCTGTGGTCAAGTTGAAATGCCATCTCCAACAGGACAGGTCGAGGGGATTTGTTGTCCAAGGATGATGCACGCTTGGAACGCTTGCATGGAATGCTGCGACAGCGAGGCATCCTTCTTCCAGCGTTCGATTTGTACGGTGGTGCAAAAGGGTTGTACGATTTTGGTCCTGTTGGAGGACGACTTCGTTCTCGTTTGAATCAAGTTTGGCTTGATCATTGGCTGGGCATGGGTGATGTTGTCGAGATCTCCTGTCCAACTGTAACACCTTACGAGGTTCTTGAGGCCAGTGGACACGTCGGTGAGTTTTCAGATTTCATGACCGTTTGTCAACAATGCAATGAAGCGAGTCGTGCCGATACGCTGCTTGAACCGCATCATCCGAATCCAGATTCATTGAGCAAGTCAGATTTGCAACAATTGCTCGACCAAGTCAATCCTGAATGCCCCAATTGTTCAAGCCAAGATTGGAGTGATGTCGAAGCTCAAAATTTGATGTTTTCAACGACAATCGGGGCAGGTGCTTCTGGACGAGATGGATTCATGCGGCCAGAAACTGCTCAAGGTATGTTCACGTCCTTCCCCTCTTTGTATCGACATTTCCGAGAGCGCCTTCCGTTTGGGGCTGTTCAAGTCGGCAAGGGGTACCGCAACGAGATTTCACCTCGTCAAGGAATGATTCGATTACGTGAATTCAACATGGCCGAATTGGAGTATTTTATCGATCCAGAAGAACCACTTGCACATGATTTCTCGGCTTGGGCATCGATTGATTTCAATCTCATCGATGGTGAAGGCATCCAGCATTCTATGTCGCTTTCAAATGCTGTAGAAACGGGTCTTGTTCGGCATGCAACGGTCGGCTACTTCATGGGCAAGACCTATGATTTCCTCATCAATGTAGGCATCGATGCATCACGGCTTCGCTTCCGTCAACATGCTGCAAATGAAATGGCACATTATGCATCGGATTGTTGGGATGTAGAAATCGAAGGATCGTATGGCTGGGTTGAGTGTGTTGGTATTGCCCATCGTGGTTGCTATGATTTAGAGGCGCATGAAAAAGCAAGTGGAAAGACACTCCGTGCTCGACGTGAATACAGTGAACCTCGTGTCATTGAAATCGACGGTTGGACCATCGATGGTGGAACTGCAGGACCTGCATTCCGAGGAGACGCAGGCCAGGTGAAATCAATCGTTGAGACGTTTGATTCGGATGTTGAATTCCCTGTCGTTGTTACCCTCGAAGATGGACGTCAACAAACCGTTGAAATTCAACATGTAAAGCGTGTTCAAAAGACGGTCAAAGAGACAGGTGAATGGTTCATTCCGCATGTTGTTGAACCAGCGTTTGGTATCGATCGAATCTTGTGGCACATATTGGATCATGCATTCATTGAAACCGAAAAAGCTGGTGAACCATATCGTGTTCTCAAACTGTCGAATTGTATCTCCCCAATTGACGTTGCAATTTTGCCACTGTTCGAAAAGGATGGAATGGATGCCATTGCTCAAGAATTGCATCAACGTTGTTGTGCAACATCAGGTCTTGTGTCATTGTATGATGCGAGTGGTTCCATCGGCAAGCGATATGCTCGGGCTGATGAAATAGGAATTCCAATTTGTATCACCATCGATCATCAGTCCATCGAAGATCAGACCGTTACACTTCGAAACCGTGATGATGGTACGCAAACAAGAGTTTCCATTGATGAACTTCCATTCCTTTGAGTGGAGAAACATCTTCATGAACCGTCGGGAATTTGTGAAATCATGAGCGGCGCTTCTGATTGGACAGAACGGCACCGCCCCACATCGGAGCATCAACTGGAAGGAAATGATGTTCAACGACGAAAAATTCGGGAATGGCTCGATGGCTGGGTCAATGGTCAGCCGAAGAAGAAAGGAATCCTCCTTGTCGGCCCTCCTGGTGTTGGAAAAACGACTGTTGCACGAGCCATTGCTCAGGATATGGGCTGGACGGTTATCGAACTGAATGCAAGTGATACGAGGAATGCTGTAGCTATACGTAAGGCTGCAACTCAATCCTCGACCCATCGTTCGCTTTTCCACGATCCTACAAAACCTCAACAGCGCACGTTGATTCTGTTGGACGAAGTCGACCATATTGGTGGTGGGTTACGTGCTGTTAGTGAAGATCGAATTCGTCGAGGCATTGAAGATGATGAATCGCCAGCCCTATCAGGTGACTCAGGCGGGAAGGCTGAATTGTTGAGGCTCCTCGAGGTTACAAAGCAACCAGTTATTCTTGCGTGCAACGATATCATGGGTTTGTGGGGCCGTTCATCATCGACATGGAGGAACACAAAAGATCGTTTTAGTCGCCATCTAATCACCGTTACATTTGAACGAGTTTCAGATGAAGCACTTCGCCGAATTGCTCGACGGGTACTCAGAGAAGAAGAAATTGATTATACCAATGAAGCGATTGATGTTCTTGTTCACGGAAATCATGGTGATCTTCGTGCGCTCGTTCGAGATTTGCAAGTACTCGCTTCAGGAAATGTGACCAAACTGGAAGCTGGCTTGGTTCGAGAACACCTCGATGCTGGTGTACGCGATATGACCACAGAGGTCTTTCCTGGAATGGAATCGCTCTACCGTTCTCAAACAGCCATCGATGCTGTTACCATCGGCCGTAGTATCGATAAGCAACCTTCTGATTTGATGAATTGGGTTCATTGGAACAATGCCTCAATTTTTGCAGGTGATGCAATGCGAAGAGGAGCAACTGCTCTTACGCTTGCAGACCGTTCGGTTGAAAGCCGATACCGTGATCTAGCACATCATTCCTCGTATTGGACGCTTCATCTTTCTGCTCTTTCTGCAAGCGTAACCAATCAAGAACCCTTGCCAAATCGAATCTATCCGAGTTATCCAAATTATTTGCGACGAGCAGGTTCTTGGGCACGGCCAGCAATCATCAATCACATTGCTGATTTTTCGAAGACAAGTCGTTCCACAGTACGTCGGGAATTCATGCCACTCCTGAGTGCTCTCCATCAAGAAAATCCTGTATTTGGAGATCCAAATCGTTTTGAAATCTCATTGGCCCTTGGATTAAGTGCTGAAGAACACGTTGCTTTGTGCAATCTACCGGCATCTCGTAAATCAACAAAAGAACTCATACAAGCGTATCAAAAGGCCGAAGAAGCGTGGAGGGACCCCGTTATTGACACAGTTCTTGAGACATTACCAGAGGAATCGATTCCTGAACCTGTGGAAGAACCCACTCCCGAGCCACAACGCGATTCAGCTCAACGGACCTTGTTCTGAATCTTCATGTGGTTCTCTTGAAATCATTCGCTTTAGACGGGCCAATGCGCCTCTTGGTGCTTGATCCTTTGATTCTGAACGCCATGTATGTGGGTGCAACAGAATAACCGCTGTGAGCAATTCAAGACGTCCAAACCACATGAGAATTGAGGTAAGCAATAAGGCGCCTGAATTGAGACCTGCCCACGTTTCTGTTGGTCCATAATTTCCGATTGTTGGACCAGTATTTCCTAAACTGGACGCTACAAGAGCAAGAATTGATTCAAAGTCTTCAGCAGGTGTGATGAATGCGAGGAGAATCGAAGAGATTGCGAATAATCCAATCCAAACGAAGAGCATTCCAACGATGAGTCCAAGTTGTTGATTACCAACGACTTCACCATTCATTCGAATCGTTTGGACTTTCCGAGGTTGGGCGATTCGCACCAATTCTCGCATCGCTACTTTGAATGCAAGATTGATTCGAAGTAGTTTCAATCCACCGCTCGTACTTCCTGCAGATGCTCCGACGATCATCAATACGAAGAGGAAGAGATGTGTAACCACAGGCCATTGCATGTAATCTGTTGAGGTATATCCGGTTGATGTTCCAAGTGAGACCACATGAAACAGAGAATCGATGAATGCGTCCTTTGATGAATAATCTCGAGTTGCTAGCAATGCGATGGTGATGAACAAGAACGTGGTTAGAATATAGACGATATAATTCTTGAATTCCTCATCCTGTGTTGCTTTCTTGAATTGACCTTCTCGAATGAACCACAGAAGTGTGAAGTTGATACCACCGATAAACATGAACAGGATGATAATCAATTCAACCGTGTAGGAATCAAAATGTCCAATGCTGGCATCATAGGTCGAGAATCCACCTGTTGGCATGGTTGTTAATGCATGATTGATCGAATCAAACCAATTCATATCACCAATTGTCCAAAGCAAAACAAATTCAATCAACGTCAAAGCAAGGTACAATCCCCACAATGCGAGAGCAGTTTCTTGCAACTTAGGCTTCAATCGAGACAGGGAAGGTCCAGTCAATTCTGCACGTGCTAGTGCCATTCCTCCACCAATGACGCGAGAAAGAATCATCATACCGAGCATAATGATACCCATTCCACCAAACCATTGTGTCAGCGAACGCCAAAGCAGAAGACCTCTTGGTTGAGAATTGATGCAATCCATACCAGGTAGACAGTTTGGACTCATCGAAGTTGATATGACGGTTGCACCAGTTGTTGAGAATCCTGACATCGATTCAAACCATGCGTTTACCGCGCCTCGGGCAATATCGAGAAAATCGGATCCTTCCGTAAATGGGCCGTGAAACATACCGCCAAGCCAATATGGAAGCGCTCCAATAAAGACTGCAAGAGGCCAAACCAAAGCAACAGCTGCAAAGGCTTCTCGGTCACGTAGACGCATGTGTGTATTCCTTTTTGTACCAAAACGAAGCATGATCGCTCCAATGAAAAGCGACAAACCAGCAGGAATAGAAAAGGCACGGAATGCAAGTTCCCAATCATCGAGATAACCTGTAACGATAACACAAAACAGGAGAGGGAGGGTGAGTGCCACTAAGGTCCACCCTAGAATGAGATAGAGAACGTCAAATCGCATGCTTACACCTTGAATCGTTTCTCAAGATCAGCAACCCTATCGGGTCGGCAGAAGAGGATGAGTCGATCACCCTCGACAATGGTCTTCTCTCGGGCTGGCCGAAGCGTTTCCCAAAATCCTGACGTATTTCTTCGCTGAATAAAGGCAATTCGAGACCATTCGGGAAGACCTGAGTTTCCAACTTTCTTTCCAGCATATTTGGAATCCTTCGAAACGGTTTGACTGATTCCAACAACATCGGGAATATTGGAAAGGATTGCGTAGGCTCCAGAGGCCTTGGTGTGAATGTGTGCAAGGATGTTGTCAACAGCTACTCTCTTGATGTCGACGGCGAAGGTAATACCCATACGTTGTGTAACGGTTACAAGATCCGAATCTTTCAAGATGAGTCCTGTTCTTGTAACGCCCATGTCATTCGCCAATAGGGCTGCTGCGATGGAAATGTGATCATCCTCAAGTGCTGCAATAGCAATGTGATGCTCCTTCATTCCGATTTCTGTGAGAATGTTCCTGTCGAGGAAATCGCCGTGGATAACGTCCAAATTGGCATGTGCGCCAATATCCGAACCTGACAAATCATTGGCCGTGTTCAGATTACGTTCAATAACGGTCACATACGCTCCATTACGAAGCCAATTCTCAGCGATTCGTCGACCAACATCGGTCGCTCCAATGATCGCAACGCGTGGTTGTGATGGGAAATCGATTGATTCATGACCAAATGCGGTGAGAATACGACTAAACGAGCCTAAACCACTTGTGGCAACAGCGATTCGATCTTTCGGCATCAATGTGAAGTCTTTGTTTGGAACTGTACTTGGTTCACCATCACGCTTGACACCAACAATGAGGGGAAGTCCACCTTCAATGCCTAGACTTGCCTCAGCAAGTGTTTGATAGATGACTTCTTCAGCATCTTTGGTAACATTCAGTTCGATAATGTAGGCTTCATGACCAAATGGAATCACCTCTTCAATGGCTGAAGAACGAAGACCTGTTGCAAGTCGCTGGATCGCTCCATCGACAGGATCGATCGCATAGTCGACAGCAGCCCATCGTGAAAGATGGCCCTGATTGTGCTCATCAACATAATTACGGTCTCTGAATCGACCAATGGAAAGAAGATTATGTTGTACAGACGAACCATTCTTACTCTTGAATTCATCTTCTGCCAAAGCACAAGCAATGAGATTTCGATCATCCGAATCAGTGACTGCAACGAAGACCGATGCATCACCAATACCCGCTTCTTGGAGTGCACTACGAGATGTAATGTCTCCGTGAATCACCAATGCATCAAGCGATTGTGCATTCTTTACAGCTCTTGAATCATTATCGATCAGAACAACATCCATCGTTTCTGCACGCATTGCTCGAGCCAATTCAGAACCGACTCGGCCAGCACCGCCAATAATTACTCGCATTTTTCATCACCTCAACTGTAGACTGGGAATTTTCCTCCCCCATAACTTACAGGCCCTTCGAGGGCAAATATTCGATCACGTTCAATTCGACAATCTTGCTTTTCGACACAATCCCCATCATTGTCTGAGTAAAGGAGCGGTCGATAGTAGGCGTTGATGTACGTACCATCTCGGTTTGGATCTGGTTGTTCAATCCAGTCGATGAGGGCTGATGCAGTATGCAACAACCACTTATTGTTGGTAACATCCACAGATGCTTCAACATAACAACTGTCCAATTCGATGTTGTTCTCATTGCACCACTCTGTCGACATCGGCAATTGGATGTAGCCCCATGCGTGAGCCTCCCACTTTGTGTAGGATTGGCTCGAAAGTATTCCAAATACGTACCAACCTGGAATGCCTTTCGCTCTTAACAAACTCAAGAATGCATTTGTTTGCTCATCACAATCGCCTTGACCTGCTGCAAGACATGCAGGCCCGCTTAGTGCAGCAGAACCAGATCCTTCTTCCGTATAATATTCAATATTCTCTCGAATGTAATCAAATGCTGCTCGAGCAAATGTAAATGCATTCTGATTATTTTCTGGAAGATTGGAGTCAATTGCAGAAACAGCTGCGATGACGTTCGCAGCAGTAGCATCAATGGCATAGTCTGGCCGATTCTTATTGTACCAACGAATTGCAGTAAAATCATCTGTTCGTTCACCGGCACCACGATTTTCAAAATCCTCGAATATTCCACTGTTTTCTTCAAGAATACCTGTTGTAAATCCTGGAATACGTGCATCGACATCGTCAGCATCAGACCACCAAGTGAACGATTGGGAGCTAACTGTCACCAAATACTCGAAGGTTGTTGATTGACTCGGGCCTAGATTTACCTTGACTTTCACACAAGGTCCTCCTGTACAGAAATCATTGCCTGTTCCCGATGTACCTGGCCACCAAACTTCATGTCCATTTGATGTGATAATCGCTTCAGCCTTTGATTTGATGGCCGCATTTTCAAGTGGTATATTGATCGATTGTCCATCAATCCGTAATTCAATGGCTGTTACATCTTGGATTTTTTGATTTGGTTGATCTTGTGTTCCATCCGTATACGTGTACATTGCATTGCTGTTTTCAAGCGCATAAATATCGGGTGAGATAGGTAAGGTCTCAATAAAATATTCATTGAAATCATTATCACTGTTCTCTAAGGTAACGATTCTGTTCAATGTATAATCTGCTTCAATATCGTAAACCAAATAGCCAGATGTAGGATTCATAATGAATTCCTTAACTTCAGAAATTTTCCCAATCGTCATTTCTCTTGCTTGTGGCGAGAGCATGATAAATGCAACAAGTCCAAGCATAATCAGACTTCGAAATCTGTTCTTTCGACCCTTCAAGATGTTCTTATTTCGACCACGATCTGTTTGAACAATACCGCGACGGCGTGGTGCAGATGTCATTCTGTACGCATTGACATTGTTATGTCGGTCTTTTTGCATGTGAATACGGTGTTCCATAATGGAACTATTGCTAAGAACGCGACCGCAGGAGTAGCAGATGGTGTCCCCATCCAACGTCGTCGCACCGCAATACGGGCATGAACCCATACCCTCTTGGTTGAGCAGTCATGGTTTAATGGTTGTGTGAGATGACCGACCAAACCATTGATAGAGGAGGTCAAGGGGCGCGAACTCATTCCTCTGCGGTTGCAATATCCTTAGGAGCCTGAATAAGCCTTGCAGCGGCTTGTTTTTCCCTCTTTTTGTCGGCCTGCATACGACGCCAACGCCGTTGACCTTCCTTCGGAACAGAATTCCATACCCATTTTTCAGCTGAATCTTGAACAAGAAGGATTGGTGGGATGATGAAAATCCATGCCAGAAGATTGAGCCATGCGAAGTAAAACATGGTAATGGATGCGGCTCTCCAGAATGTTGCTCGAAAAATGGCACCCCAACGCTTCCCGCGAAGCATAAGAACGCCATGGTACGATGTGATGAGCGCCTCTGCACGAGGGGCAAAGAAAGCGATAAGAACGATGGTCAGTACACCGGTAATGCCGTCAACACCTGCCATAACCTTGTACATGATCAAAACGATCGAGAACATACCACCAACGGCAAGCCCCAATCCCCAGCCACTCGTTGCATGAGATCCTCCTTTCCGTATTCGTTTTCGACGGAGCAGAAAATGCATGGCAATGGTCGTGATTAAGGTAATGAGAATGAGATTGATGATATTTAATTCTCCTGCGCGTTCTCCCGATGTAACAGTTTCAATCATGGGTATGAATAACCAGTTGTGTGCAGTTGAAGCATAGGCTCCACCCAAAAGAATTCCCCAAAACACTTGGTTCCATGCAGTAGGAAGGTCGTAAAAACCAGAATACTTGGTCATGACTCCTCGCCATCCAAGCGTCATTCCAACAAGACCACAGATGGCCGCTATTTGGAATGTGATGAATTCGTTGACCACGTTGTATCCTAATGCCTCGCCTACATAAGATGGATAGCAACAATTGCAGGCAATGAGTTCAAACACCTCCTACTTGTGTGAATACCATGGCGAGATTGTTGTTGTTTGGTGGCAAGGGCGGTGTTGGCAAGACCACCACATCTGCGTCAACAGCCGTTTGGTTGGCTGATTCAGGCCTCAAAGTTTTACTCGTTTCGAGCGATCCTGCGCATTCAACTTCGGATTCGTTGGGCGTTGAACTCTCTTCAGAACCTACACCTGTTGAAGGTGTACCTGGTTTGTTTGGTCTTGAACTCAATCCAGAAGCGAAGTTATCGACCTTTATGCCAAAATTGGGCGAAAGCCTCTCTGGCATGTCATCTTCTCCGTTTGCCGCTCTTGGTGGACTAGGTGGCATGTTTGATCAATCAGCGAAAGATGAAATGGCTTCCATTAAAGAGGAAGTCGATTCAAGTGAACTCGTTTTACCTGGCCTGGATGAAGCCATTGCATTCGATGAATTACTGAAGCACGTCGAAAATCCAGCATGGGATGTCATCGTTTTTGATACCGCACCAACAGGGCACACCCTGCGTTTCCTATCCTTGCCAGAACTGATTGAAGCATGGTCTGGTCGCTTACTGAGAATGATGCGTGTTTCTGGAGGTCTGCGTTCCATGCTCTTTGGTCGTAAGCAAAGTGAAGCCATGAGAGAGGAGCTTGAGCGCTTCCGTCGACGTGTACTTCATGTCCGTCGTGTATTGAGCGATCCTTCAACAACCTCCTTCACCTTGGTTACGATTCCTGAACGAATGGGTGTGAATGAAACCGTTCGAGCAAATACATCGTTGAATGAGTATGAATTACCTGTCACTGGATGTTTGGTCAATCGAGTGACGCCAGAACTCGATCATCCCTTCTTGCAGAGAAGGAGATCCGAAGAGCAAGGCCATATTGCTGAATTAGAAACAACGCTCGATATCCCTGTTACAACGATGGAATTATTTGATACTGAAGTTCAAGGTTTGGAACGATTGCGTACGTATGGTGAACTCCTCTATGGAACGCCTGAACAGTTGTCCGATGAATTGGGGCCATATGCTGTTGGCGATCGTCTCAAGCACTCGATTCATCGTGGAACCTATGTTGAGCAAGGTGATGGGACAGAGATTATCCACCTGCATTTCCCTGGCCTTGAACGAGATGATTTGTCATTACGTAGTGAAGAAGGTGTCCTGTTCGTTGGTGTGAATGGCCGAGAACATCCAATACCGACTACATCCCCAGCAAAGTCGACACAAGTTAAGGCGAAACTCGAAGACGATGTTCTTCGCCTTGAAGTTCCAGTTGATGAGTGAACATCCGTTGGATTCAAAGGAGAAGGCTTGGTGGGCTTAGTATGGCGCTTGAAGGCCTTTCACGTGGAATTTTCCGCTCGCTTGGTCTCCTTCGTAGCAAACGTCGACTCAATGAGGAAGAACTCAAAGAGATGACGAAGAGCCTTCGACGAGCACTGCAAGAGGCTGATTTTAACGTTCGACAAACCAAGGAAATCGTAGATCGTCTTGAAGAGCGAATGCGTGAGGAAGAACCACGTCCAGGCATCGATTTGCAAACGCATGCAATGAACATCCTCTACTTGGAACTCGTTCGTATTCTCGGTACTTCGCATGAATTCCAACCCCGTGGTGCTACACTTCTCTTGGTTGGATTGTACGGTCAAGGAAAAACCACAACAACAGCAAAACTTGCTGAATGGTATCGAAAGAAGCATGGTTTGCGCGTGGCTGTTATTGAAGCAGACGTTCATCGTCCCGGTGCTTATGCGCAACTTTCGCAACTCTTGGAAGATTCAAGTGTAATCGTTTACGGTGAACCTGATGAAAAAGATGCTGCGACCATCGTACGTAACGGTCTTGCAGCATGTGCTGCAGCCGATCTTGTCATTGTCGATACAGCAGGTCGCCATCAGCTCGATGATGAACTGGTGGAAGAATTAGAGCGAATTGCATCCATCACTCGTGCAACAGAGCGTTGGTTGGTTATCGATGCACAAGTCGGTCAAGCAGCAGGTCCAGTTGCAGCATCCTTCCACGATTTAGCAGGCGTCACCGGTATTGTCGTTACAAAATTGGATGGTACTGCACGTGGTGGTGGAGCACTTTCAGCGGTAGCAGCAACTGGTGCTCCATTGGTGCACATTGGTGTAGGGGAAAAAATCTCAGATCTTGAAAAATTCGAAGCAGACCGATTTATCTCACGATTACTCGGAATGGGAGACATACGTGGTCTTATCGATCTTGCACCCGAAGATTTGGACGAAGAAGAAGCCATGCGTCTCACACAGCGACTCATGTCTGGTCGATTTACGCTCAATGACATGTACAAACAAATGGAGATGATGGCGAAAGTCGGAACAATTGACAAACTCATGTCGTTCTTACCAGGCAGTATGTTTGGAGGTCTTGGTGGAATGTCCAAATCACAAAAGGAAGCCATGCAAGGCAATCTTGATCGTTATCGAACGATCATGGACTCAATGACCGCATGGGAAAAGAATGAACCTGCTAAAATCAAAGCGGAACGCATACAACGTATCGCTCGTGGTTCGGGTGTGAAAGAAAAAGACGTTCGAGAACTTATTGCTCAGTGGAAACGATCCCGGAAAATGATGAAGGGAATGGGTGGAAACCGTAAACTCAACAAGCAGATGCGTAAGATGATGAAAGATGGAGACATGGATATGGATCCTTCTGCCTTTGGCATGTGACGTGATTCTATGCGCCTCTATCACAACCCTCGTTGTTCGAAATCAAGGCAAGCAGTTGCTTTGTTGACTGAAGCTGGATATGATTTCGAAATCAGGCTCTATCTCAATGATGGAATCGCTCAAGAAGATCTGGAGATACTTGCTTCAGTTGAACGAATCATACGATTAAACGATGTTATAGGAGAGATGGATGTTTCAATGCTTGATTCGAATGGAATTCAAGCATTACTTTCAGACCAACCGAAAGCACTTGAGCGCCCAGTCTTGATACACAATGGACAAGGTATACTTGGCCGTCCACCAGAAATGATTCTCAAACATTTAGAAAATCAATAGGTCTTGGCGAGAAGGACTCTACGTTTGGTCGGTTTCCCACTCATATGACAAGGCCGTTCTTCCGCAAAATCATCGGTTGAATCACCCAAGAACGTCAATCCTGTCGTTCGTTCTATAACTTCAGCATGAGCATCACTCCCATCGAATGGCAACTCATAGATGTGACCTTCCTTGATTTCACCATTCATGGTCCATGTACCATCATTCTCTGTGAATTCAGGTAGAGGTTGAATGACGTTTTCCATATGTTGGGTTGAACGCGCTCTCAATTCGTCTGCAATTTCATCCAAAACATCACGAACGGAATGAACGATGCTATCCATCGGCAGTGGTTGTTTTCCACCTGTACGTTTTGCAGCAAAGGCTGTACCTTGTTCAACATCGCGGGGTCCAATGTCGAGCCGTAGTGGAATTCCTTTGATCTCCCAATCGTAGTATTTCTGACCTGGATGAAGGTCACGATCATCAACATGAACTCTCAATCCTGCATTTCGCAGGGTATCGGCTACTTCATGTGATATCGAAACCGTATCAACATCTGAATTCTTACGAATCATTGGACAGATGACGACTTGCCATGGAGCAATAGCAGGAGGCATGATGAGTCCTGCGTCGTCTCCATGCATTCCTACAATCGCACCAAGCAATCGTTCGGACATTCCGTATGTTGTTTGGTGAACATGTTGTTGCTTTGCCTCAAGATTCTCATAGGTTATATCAAACGCTTTTGCCCATTGATCAAGATAGTGATGGCAACTTGCGACTTGGAGTGTTCGACCATTTGGCATAACCGCGTCAATGCCTATTGTGTAATGAGCGCCTGGAAATGTATCCCACACTGGTCGTTTTGCTTTGATGATTGGAAGACATAACTTATCCATCAGTCGATCAACAATTTCCAAATCTTGTTCAATCTGACGTGTCGCATCTGCTTCATCAGCATGGGCAGTGTGCGCTTCAAAGAAGTGAATTTCTCGAACTCGAATGAAGGAACGTGTTTGTTTGGTCTCGTAGCGAAATGTGTTGACCATTTGGTATACTTTGAGTGGTAAATCTTTGTGACTTCGAATCCACAATGGGAACATTGTGTACATGGCTGTTTCACTGGTTGGTCGTAAGAACATGGGGATGTCGAGTTCATTTTCGCCTGCGTGCTTGACCCAATACACTTCCTTCTTGAAACCCCCCTCTTCATCCTCATCTCGTAACTCATCAGGATCGACACCTTCCTCTCGGGCACGCTTCAATCGTGCAACAAGAGCATTTTCTTTTTCGAGTAAATCTTCAGGAATGAGGAGCGGGAAATTCACTTCTTCATGACCGGTTCGCTCCATTTCTGCATGGGTAAGTGCATCGATTTGGCGCATAGCTTTCCAACCATAGGGGCGCCAAACATCCATTCCCTTAATCGGATATCGCTTGTCAACAAGTTCAGCGGCTTCAACGATAAATGGATACCAAGCGTTGAAATCATCAACTTTGCTTGGAATTCCACGTTTCGCCTTGGCTGGTTTGCCCATGTTGAACCGTTTCATCACCTGCTCATCAAGATGACGGAGAAAATGACTACGCATTTGTTTGTTCAAGACTTCTTTCGCATCATGAACATGGTTGCAAGAAGGCCGAGAATTGCAACGACATCTGGAATGCCGATTACGCCTTCTGTGACTGGAAGACTCCAGCCTTCCAAAGAGTCAAGTCGATAGATTTCAAGAAGGTTCATTTTCGTATGGCCTTCATTTTCACAAGCATTGGTGCACATGGAACCAACGAGTGTATGTAGGAGCCCAAGCATATTGGCGATGACTGCCAACAATCCTACGATTGAAAGATAACTTATCGCACCAAACGATTTTCCTTTTGCCTCTTGAGGCATTGGCAAAGGTGCAGGAGGTAGTGCTGCAGGTGCTGGCGGATGCTCAAGCGCAACATCACCAATGACTTCAATCATCATATCCGTTGCAGGAAGTGGTGCAGATGGTGCAGTTGCTTGATCATCAAAATCCCTTAGTTTCTTGGGTTGAACAGGTTGAATCTTGATTCCATAAAGGCGGTCTGCAAGGGATGCGAGTGCAGGATCTTCTGCAACTTCAGCAGCATCCAACTCCCCGTCGAGGAGCTTCTGCAAGCGTCGCTGAATATCGCTCATCCTACGGCCTCCGCATGATGGGCTGTTGCCCCATCATTGATGAAGCCTCCTTTTCGTCAAGGAACGCGTTTCAAGCCTTTCCAGCAGCCTCAACTTCGGCCCAATCTCGCATGAATCCTTCCAATCCACGGTCTGTTAGTGGATGTTTCATCAGTTGACGGAAGATCTTTGCCGGCATTGTGGCTGTATGAGCACCGAGTTGCATGCATTGCAAAACATGGGTTGGGTGACGTATTGATGCTGCGAGAACCTTTGTTGAAATATCATACTTGGACCACGTCTCCATGATCTCAGCAATCAGATTCATTCCATCATGACCTGTATCATCAATTCGACCGATAAATGGTGATACATAGGTAGCACCTGCTTTAGCGGCCATCAAGGCTTGCGATGCTGAAAAAATGAGCGTCACGTTGGTATCAACCCCCTCCTCAGTGAGTACTTTGGTTGCTGCAAGTCCTTCTGGTGTGCATGGGATCTTGATGATAACATTCGTAGGAAGTTCGGATTTAAGTTGACGAGCTTGCACCAACATTCCTTCTGTATCCATTGCGGTGACTTCAGCAGAGATTGGCCCTGAGCAAATTCCAGCAATTTCTCGAACAACTTCCCTGAAATCACGTCCACTCTTCTTGATGAGCGATGGATTTGTCGTCACGCCATCGAGGATTCCCCAGGCAGCAATTTCACGAATTTCATCAACGTCAGCGGTATCAAGGAAGAACTCCATATTGCCTCCTTACATTGGAGATTCATGAATATGATGGTCGCATCATTTCCGAGCAATTGCCTTCATTGCAGCCTTTACGATATGAGGTGCACTCAACTCCATCAGTTCCAGCATTTCGTCCGCTTGACCGGATTCCCCAAATCGATCACGTACGCCGACTCGCTCGAGCGGTGTACCTGATGTAGATGAAAGGTGTTCAGCAACAGCTCCACCCAAACCGCCGATAATTGAATGATCTTCAGCAGTAACAATCGCTCCACAACGCGCTGCAACTCGATTCACAAGTTCTGTATCCAACGGTTTGATCGTATGCATGTCGATGATTGTGGCATGGATGCCTTGCTCCTTCAACGCCTCTGCTGCTTTGAGTGATTCTGAAACGAGAACGCCACATGCGATAATTGCAACATCTGAACCATTCATGAGTTCAATTCCCTTGCCTATTTGAATCGTATTTGGATCAACATCATCGTACAATACTGGCGTCTTGTTACGCGCAGTTCGTGTGTAAGATGGAGACTTCGAGTCTGCAAGTTGTTTGGTTAAGAGTCGTGTGCTGACATCATCGCATGGATGCAATACGGTCACGTTTGGCAAGGTTCGGTAAATGGCCAAATCTTCGATCGATTGAGCAGATGAACCATCTGTACCTGTATGTGTGCCGCCATGCGATCCGCAAAGGTGGACTGCAAGATTAGGTCGAGCAACACCATTTCGCATTTGTTCAAAGGCTCGCTCGGTAAATATCGCGAACGTTGATGCAAATGGGATGTAACCACTCGATGCTAAACCAGCAGCAACGAGTAGCATGTTCTGTTCTCCGATTCCACATGAGATTGTACGCTCTGGATGTGCTTTTCGGAAGTGAAGCGATTTCGTTGATTTCCCTAAATCCGCTTCAAGAACAACGACGCTTTCATTTCCTGCGAGTTCGAGTAACGCTTGGCCATAACCATCACGTGTTGCTGCCATGCGACTCATTCAACCACCCCTAATTCCTTCAATGCTAAGGCATACTGCTCATCGTTTGGAGCTGCACCATGGAAGGATGGATTGTCTTCCATAAAGGAGACGCCTTTACCTTTGACGGTGTGTGCAATTAGGATGGATGGAGCATCGTTTGTGGTGTCGAGGAATTCAATTCCATCAACAATTTCCTGCATGTTGTGGCCATCGATTTCTTTCACATTCCAACCAAAAGCCTTCCATTTTGCAGGAATATCGAACATACGCATTTGCTCTTCGCAAAAATCATCGTTCTGAATTCGATTTCTGTCGAGTATAACTTTCAAATTTCCAAGTTCATGATGCGTAGCAGCCATCGCTGCTTCCCAGACAGATCCTTCTTGGATTTCTCCATCGCCTAACATCACAAATGCTCGCCTCTCACTTCCGTCGAGTCGTGCTGCAAGTGCACATCCCATACCAAAGGAAAGACCCATTCCAAGACTTCCTGCGCTGAAATCGACACCCGGACACCACTTCATATCGACATGGCCTTGACAAATTCCACCAAGAACTCGATAGGATTTCAAATCCTCCTGCTCGATAAATCCCTTTTCTGCCAAGATTGCGTACATTCCAGGAGATGCGTGACCTTTTGAGAGGATGAAACGATCTCGGTCACTCCAATCGGGATCATCAGCGCGCACTCTCAGTGAGGTTGAGTATAACGCTGCGATGAGATCAATTTCTGAAAGAGAACCTCCGGGATGGCCTGCTTGAGCGCGATATACCATTTTCACGATTTCAACTCGACAGCGACGAGCAGTTTCTTCCAACTCTTCAATGGATACAGACATAAGGACCAGCAAACAATGGCCATAGCCTTGAGCCTTTGATAATTACCGTCGAATTATTTGGGCTGTGGAATCAATGAACGAATAAATTTCTTGATCGAATGGACGGCAGTCATTACGATTTCTTTGGCTAAATTGCCACCACTTGGCAATGTTCTTGTCGCCAGCCAAATAAAGACGCCAACGAACCATGCAAAGAACAACAATGACAAAGGTTGAGAAAGTTCGTGGATACCAAACGTATCGCTCAGATTGATTTTGAGAACGATGAGAACTGCTATGAGCACACCCAAAATAGATTCTCCAGCGATGAAACCAGCACCGATCAGAACACCACGACTTTCGACCTCTTGTGCTGCTTTTTTCGCATCTTCTGATGGCTCACGATCGAGTGTTCCATCGACACGTAAGTAGGCTGAACCGATAGCGAGTGAAGAGAGAATCCCTCCAATCATAATAGGTACACTCAATTTGAGAGGCAAGTAAATTCCAATGGCAACGGACATGACAGGTAGGGAAAGTCGAATCAAAACGATTGCGAGTGCAGCTCCCATGAAGACCATTGGCAAATTCATATCTCCAACAAATGCGCCTTTTACGATCGCTCCGATAAGTTCTGCTTGAGGTGCAAAAAGTGCATCATTACAATCATACAAGCCATCCGGCGTATCGATTGGATCTTGCAATCCTGCGCCTATCCGTTCATTCGTTGCGATGCACGCAGTTGATGAAATTTGGAACGCTTTGTGCAAAAGGGCAATCGTAGGTCCAATGACAAATGCGCCAGTGATAACACCAACAATCTCGGCGATTTGTTGCCGATAAGGCGTTGCCCCAACCATATGCCCGGTCTTGAGATCCTGCATGACGTCGCCTGCAATTGCAGCACTGCTTGCAACAACTGCAGCGATGAGTAATGTTGCATACATCAACTCAGTTTGTTCCAATCCTAGGAACAAAGAGCCAACAATCCAAACCAAACCAACAGTAAACAACAACGTTGCAATTGTCATGCCAGAGACAGGAGAATTACTCGACCCAACTACACCAGCGATGTATCCCGCAACGGCTGCAAAGAAAAAGGCCACGAGTGCAAGGAATAAGGCGCCAGCCAACGATAAAACGAGCGAACCAGTAATCAACCAATAGAAGAAAAATGTGAGGACGACCAACACTCCACAGGCGACCGTCACCCACTGCATTGGAAGATCTTTCTCGGTCCTGAGATGCAGTTCAGTATCTGACTCATTTTGAGTAAATGATTTTTTGAGCCCCGTAATAATCGTTTTTCGCATACTCCAGAGTGTGTAAATCCCACCAACAACCATTGCACCTACGCCAACATAACGAACTTGTTCAAGCCACAATGTCTCAAACCCTTTCGCCAATGAAGCAGACTCTGGCCATCCGTTCAGATAGCCAAAGAGTGGGACAAGAATTGCATAACCAATAATGCCGCCTAAGAAAATAAACGATGCGATTCGAATACCGACAATAAATCCGACAGATAGGAGTGCAACCGATAAATCGATTCCTGCATACATTCTGGTTTTCATAAACTCAAATGCAGTTTCGGCAGAGTGATGTGTTACTTTGAAACCTTTCACCATAAGGCCGTAAATTGCACCGATGCCGAGAGCGTAAACAATAGCAAGTGCGCCGCTTCCACCTTCCTCGCCAGCAACCAATACTTCCCGGCAAGCAACACCTTCTGGATATGGTAGTGCTTCTTCAACGATAAACAATCGACGCAAAGCAATTGTGAACATCGTTCCAAGGAGTCCACCGAGCAAAGCGATCGCTAACGTTGGAAACCATTCGATATCGACCCATATACCGATAACAAGCATAGCCGGTACTGTGAAGATAACACCAGCAGCAAGCGATTCACCAGCACTCGCCATCGTTTGTACGGCATTGTTCTCAAGAATACTCACGTCCTTGAACATACTTCGTAAAATGAGCATTGACATGACCGCTGCTGGAATACTCGCAGAGACAGTCATTCCCGCATAAAGGCCCAGATAGGCGTTCGCAGCCGTCATGAGAATTCCAAGTAGAACGCCTACGACAAGGACACGAACCGTCAGTTCCTTGGGTTCCTGGTCCGCCGGGATATATGGGCCCTCATGAACGGACATGATACGCCCAAAGTATCGAAGTTTGAGAAAGATTCGGAGGATTCGACTCTCTTTCGGAGGCAGAGGGATTTTCATGGGAATTCCTCCATCAAAATCATAAAGTCTTCAAGAGAGCAAGGAACGTAGGGTCAATTTCGACCATTAAGGTGATTCCATGGTTCAACAGAATTGGCATTCGATGGAAAACGATGAGGTACTTTCTGTATTGGATGCCAATCCCAACGGATTAACACAGAGTGAAATTCATACTCGAATGCAGAAATATGGGCCCAATCAACTTGAACAGCCTGAACCAACATCCGCTTTTTTGAGATTCTTATCGCAATACAATGATCCATTGAATTATCTCTTAATCGCTGCTGCTTTGGTTGCACTTGCAATCAAACCAGACCATCCAGGTGATGCTATTTTCATCTTCCTCGTACTCACTGCTAACGCATTCTTTGGTTTTTGGCAAGAGGGTCAAGCAGAACAAGCAATGGATGCACTCAAGAAGATGAGTATATCCAATTCAATTACATTACGAGATGGTTTTGAATCTGAAATACCAACAACAGAACTTGTACCTGGCGATATTGTCAAGCTCGAAGAAGGCATCAACGTTCCCGCAGATATTCGCTTGCTTGAGGTGTATCAATGCCGTGTTGATGAATCAGCACTCACAGGTGAATCTGAACCAATAACGAAACACCTTGAGCCAATGGATGTGAACACACTGCTGGCAGATCGCCGCAATATGATGTACATGGGGACAACCGTTGCCACAGGTCGTGCCGTCGGTGTCGTTGTTGCAACTGGAATGAAAACACAACTAGGCCGAATTGCAAGTGATATTTCTGAGGCTCAAACTCCGAAGACACCACTTGAATTGAAACTCGAATCGCTTGGACGATTCCTCGGATTTATTGCACTAATCGTAGCAGTTCTTCTCGTTTCAATTAAGCTGATTCTAGCGTATGGAGGGCCTATTCCTCTCAAAGAAGTTGCGATTAAACAGTTCATCACAGCGATTGCAATCTTCGTTGCGATTGTACCTGAAGGATTGCCAATTATTCTCGTTATTACGCTCGCGTTAGGTATGCGAAACATGGCTAGGCACAAGGCAATTATTCGACGAATGAAGGCTGTCGAAACACTTGGTTCAACGACGGTTATTTGTTCGGATAAAACAGGGACCTTGACCAAGAATGAGATGACGGTTCGACAACTCCACACCGTTGATGGAAATTATGGTGTTACGGGAGATGGATTCAGTCCTAACGGTACATTGACCGATGGTCAAACGGAACTCGATGAGGATGCAATGGCTACGCTTCAACTCGACCCAGGTTTCCGTCTATTAGCTGCATGTCTGTCGTTGTGTCACAATTCACAGATTACCAAGCAAGAAGGACGCTGGACGGCTATCGGAGATCCAACGGACTCCGCTTGTGCTGTCATGGGTTGGAAGTTAAATGGAAACGTTCGAAAATTTTCACAACGTCATCCACGCTTACATGAATTCTTTTTCGATACTGAACGAAAACGCATGTCGGTAATTCATGAATATGAAGGAGAGCGGTGGGTTTTCGTTAAAGGCGCAGCGGGTGGATTTGTTCCAATCGCCACGAGGCGCTATGATGATGGAGAAATCGTTGACATTCAAGAAGATGATTTGAAATTGGCTTCCAAACGAAACAAGGAAATGGGTTCTCAATCGATGCGTGTACTTGCATTGGCAGCCCGTAAACTCGATGATGATGAGGACATCAACGACGTATCAGTTGTTGAAAATGATTTGATTTTCCTAGGGCTTGTTGGAATTATGGACCCTCCTCGTCCTGAAGTCAAAGAAGCTATTCGTATCTGTCAAGATGCAGGAATCAAGGTCAAGATGATCACAGGAGATCACCACATTACTGCATCCGCAATCGGTCAAGAATTAGCGATTGAAGGTGCTGAAGTAAATCCAGTGAGCGGTGCTGACCTTCGTTCAATGTCCGATGATGAACTGAGTGAATCTGTTGAAAACGCCATTTTCTCCCGAGTAACACCTGATCAAAAGATGCGTATCGTATCCTCTCTCCAAGAACAGGGAGAGATTGTGGCCATGACCGGAGATGGTGTTAATGATGCACCTGCTCTATCAGGTGCGAACATCGGTATTGCTATGGGTATCGCGGGAACAGACGTTGCAAAAGATGCAGCGGATATGGTTCTTCAGGATGATAATTTTGCAAACATCGTTCATGCTGTTGAAGAAGGTCGAAAAATCTACCAAAACATTCGAAATTTCGTCCGATATCAAGTATCCACAAATGTAGCTGCAGTAGCTTTAATCGTCATTTCAACGTTCATCTTTGGCTGGGAATTGCCTTTGACAGCAACACAAATTCTTGTCATTAACATTCTCATGGATGGACCGCCCGCTGTCGCTCTCGGTGTTGAGAAACGGCATGGAAATGTCATGTCGAGACCACCGCGTCCAGTAGATGAAGGACTGCCAAGTGGGAAAGATATTGCTTTAATCTTCTATCTCGGAGCAGTCATGGTTATTGGAACACTGATCGTATTCTTCCTAGCAGGTGGTGGCGTCTATGGTAACCAATGCAGCATAGCGCCGTTTGCAGAGGAATCAGATGCAGGCTTTTCGGTTAAGGATTGTTTGAATGGTGATGCAGATGCAATAAGTGCATGGGAATCATACGCAGAAACAACGTTTGCAGATGCCCAGACAATGACGTTTGCAGTGTTCATTGTCTTCCAATTGTTTAACGTTCTGAATTGTCGCTCGGAGAAGGAGAGCCTCTTCTCGTTAGGATTGTTCTCGAACCGAGCAATCAACTATGCAATCTTAGCATCTGGATTCTTATTGTTCATGTTTGTCCATTTTGCTACGTTCCCACTCCCATTGATCGGAATTGAATTTGGTAATCTGCTCAGTACGACACCTCTCGATGGTGTGGATTGGTTGGTGCTTGTTTCGGTTGCATCCACTGTATTCCTAGTAGAGGAATTCCGTAAATTCATGATAAAATCGGGCTTCTTTAGTGTTCGACGCTGAGGCGTGGTCGCATCCACATCTTCTTGAAGAATGAATTTGAGGCAGCACCATGACTGAATGGGTGTCGACGCCTGCACAAGCGGATCGTCATCCAGATTGGAAAGTTCGATTGAACGATTGGTTACAAAAAGAATCTTGGTCGCCATCATTGAACACAATTGTACAGAAAATATTGGCTGGTATTGAATTGGATGTTGGCGATGGCATCGTATTGTTTGAGGAGCCAAATTTGTTCGAACTTGGAAAACTCGCCTTACTTCACAAGCAGGCAATGTTTGATGATCGTGCTTATTTTAATTCAAATGTCCACATCAATCAGACAAACATTTGCGTTCTTGCTTGTCGGTTTTGTGCGTTTCGAAGAGGTCCAAAAGCGGATGATGCATATGCATTGACCATCGAGAATTATTTGGAAGAATTGGCGAAGTTTTCTCCATATGTCAACGAAGTACATTCAGTTGGAGGATTGCATCCTGAGTGGACAGTCGATCATTACGCTGAATTGTTTGAAAGAATTCGTTCTGAACACCCTCATATCTCCATCAAAGCACTTACTGCTGTTGAGATTAAGCACCTTGCACAACTCTCGAATCTATCGATTAAGGAGACACTAATTCAACTCAAGAATGCAGGTCTTACTTCACTGCCAGGAGGTGGGGCAGAAATTCTTGATGATGATATTCGCGCAGTTATTTGCAATGGAAAGGAATCCAGTCAGGAATACTTGGACATTCATCGAATAGCCCATGAAATCGGATTGCCAAGTAATTGTACAATGCTTTTCGGAACCATTGAATCAACAGAACAGCGAGTTCAACACATGCTTCAGTTAAGAGACTTAGCAGCACAAACAAATGGCTTCCAATGCTTTGTCCCTTATCCATTCCTTCCAGATTCAACACGTCTACCCATGGCTCAGTTGTCTACAGGCCAAGAGATTTTGAGAGTTATTGCTGTTTCTCGAATCATGATGGACACCATTCCTCATATCAAAGCCTACAGGATGAATATTGGAGATGAGTTGGCTGAACTAGCTTTGCAATTTGGTGCCGATGACATCGATGGTACGGTTCAGCAAGAATCGATCATGCATCTTGCAGGTTCGACCGCACCATTGTCCCATGATTTGAGACAATTATCGAAACTTGTCAAGGATGCAGGATGTGTCCCTGTTCAACGCAACACAATCTATACATCGTTTGAAGCATATGTTTCACCAGAACCGATTAAGCGTTTACCAATGGCATGAGGTTTTGACCATGATGAAACAGACACCTCGATGGATGAAAACAATTGGACGTGTAGCGTTCATGAATTGCGATCCCCTCTTCGTTGGTCTCGAAGAAGAATTCCATGTTCTACCAGCGCCTCCCGCATGGCTGACCGGGCATCTTCTTCGCAGGGATTGTGTTTTAGCCCCAATTCCTGCAGCAGATTATGCTCGACATCATCAAGAATTAGCGCTTGTACCCGAGATTGGAATTTGTTCCAAGGGAGAAGTTGGCAGTGTACTTGTTTTTGGTAACAGGCCACTTGAAGAAATGCGCGATATTGCCCTTCCAACCGATTCTTCTTCCTCCGTTGCTCTTCTCAAATATCTTCTAAAGGAGCGCGGTATTGATCCAAGACCAGTCGAAATGGGGCCAGATCTTGACACAATGCTCGAGCGTTGTGATGGTGCATTGCTCATTGGCGATCGTGCTCTTGACCGTGCAAAATCCAATCCTGAACTTGTTCAACTCGATCTAGGACAAGCTTGGTTGGAATTAACTGGCCAACCGATGGTTTTCGGAGTGTTTGCTGCTCGCAAAGATACACCCTCCCACGTTGTAAAAGAAGCACATGCAGCACTTGTACGCCGATTAAATGCATTCGAAGAAGACCCATTAACTCGTGAAAATGTCCTTCTCCATGCTCATTTACATTCAGATATGTCCATGGAGCGATTGAACAAATATTTCGGTGAAGTCTTCAATCGACTTGATCATGAGCATGTTGAAGGACTTCAAGAGTATTTGACGCGATGTTGTGAAATGGAAGAAAATCTCTCATTCATCTGGTGATTCGGTAACGAATCGTTTGAGGGTTTCATCCATCTTTTTGTCACTATCTTCCTTCTTTTTCACGACCCTTCGTTTTTTTGTCGCAACATCATTTGGTTGCGTATCACTTAACTTACGTCGTTTTGTACGAACTGGATTGTCATCTGTACGACGCGCTCTCCGTTTACGTACAACCTCGTTTGAGGATTCATTGAGCAATTTCTGTGCCTCATTGGGCTCCTTTCGATCGACTCGCACACGTTTTGGTCTTGGCCGAGATTCGCGAGGTGCTGAGCGCCGAGGTGTTGGTGAAATCTTTTCTTCTATCTCTGAATCAGATGCGTCTTCATCATCTCGTTCATCTTCATACCATTCGTCCTCATCCTCTTCTTCGTCCTCTTCCTCGTCATCAAAGGAAATATCATATCCAGAAGATGTATAATGGTTGTAAATACGTTGGACAATAATGCCTACTCCTATGAAACTTGCAAGAATCAAACCAATGAATAGCGGAGAATTAAGTAATCGCTTGGGCGATATTTCATTCGTATCCTCTTTTGTGACTTCCAGCGTGAAGTAAACGTTCTCTTCTTGTATGTGCCATGGCACATAGCGTTGCGTCGTGATTGAATCACCAGTGATGGATATTGCCATTGGATGCTGTTCACTCAATTCTGTGATGCTGCCGTATGCAGGAAATCGATGATTCTCCACTTCAAGGACAAGTTGATCGAGATTTTGGTTTGGACTCAAACTGTACACTGAAGTAATTGAATATCGGATGTGCGAAACCTGGTCATTTGCAGGCGTCAGCACCATCCCCTCTTCTACAGAACAATACATCTCTTCAAACTCAAGCGAGGCATTGCCGAACGATAGCATCGAGGAAAGGAAAAGGGTGGCCTCCATGCTGTCCATGTTGGCACAGACTGAATCAGCAAACAACTGACCTTCAGCCTCGATGAGTCGGACATCATTGTCCAATGACAAGCGTGACAAATCTCTGATATCTGCTGAGTTCTGTTTGTTCAGTGTAAAGGATTGTTTCATGCTCAAATGGGTGGCATTAACGTTCAAGTCAATTGCTCGAATGAAGGCTTCATCAGGTAGCAGTTCACACGAAATTCCAATGTCTTGACAATTGAGATCCCAATTATCCTCAATACCGTCGCCGTCATCATCACTATCCAGTGAATCGGGGATGCCATCGCCATCGGTATCAGTTCCCGATTCCCCTATTCCAATTCGATCAAAATGATTCGAATACACAACGAGATGTTGAGCATTTGAATTTGTATAAATGGTTTCAATGAATCCAGCTTGATTGTAAACCAATGCATGATCATCGAAGTGATGGAACATTGATATTTCCTGAATGTTGACTTCATTGATCGTATCGTAAACGATGATCTTCGGCGATGGAGATGTGACTTGTAGAACGATTGTATTTGCAAGGATTGAATCGCCAAAGGCTACGGCATGATCAATGTCAATTGATTTCAATTCCTGGCCATCAAACGTCCATTTCCGAATTCCATTTTCAGATGTTGAGACCGAGAAGAAATCTCCATGGGAATCTATTTGACAGTCATGAATTGTTGCCATGAGTTGGAATTCCAAAATCACTTGTTCGGTTGAGAGGTTCCAAAGAAGTATCAATCCATCTTGGTCAATTGTTAGGATATTGCCTGCATTATTCGATACATCGAAACAAATCAAATTTGTCGTATGGTTACCACTGTAGGTTCTATCGATTTCCAATGTCTCACGATTTAATTGAATCAATCCTTGATCAGGTCCATTAGTGAAGATACTGGCTCCGTTTGAGGACCAACGGAGCAAATGGGCATTTGTCGATGTTGCTTCACTTGAAACCAATGTATTCAAATCATTACTTGAGAGAGTAAATACGGAATCATCGCTGTTTGAATTACTACGCAAAGTGAGTGCGAGCCGCGCATCATCTGGTGACAACGAAATAGCGAGGATTTCCGACGTAAACGTCTTCTCATGAAGGATATTCCCTTGTGCATCAAATTTGTAGAGTGTTTCTCCAAGTGATGCGTAAATATGCTCCTCCGAATCAACCTCGATGGTATTCATTCCCGATTCATCATCAGCGATGTGTATGGATGTATTGTAGAAAAGCGAATCCTCAGATGCAACATGAAATGGTACCAACAACGTAACAAAAAGCGTCGAAAGCATTACAATGCTCCCGAGCCGATTGTGTTGTTCCATAACATCAACTATGTTACCAATTACATAAACAATCCGTCAGATGTTCATCCTCTTTGTTTCAAAATTGATGCGGTTGGTTCTTGAAGGGCACCTATGTGGTCTGGTCATGTCGACACTTCCTCGTGACGAAGATGGCAACCTCATCGTTCGCATTGGCCATTCTCCAGATCCAGATGATGCATTTATGTTTCACGCGATGACAACGAATGCCTTTCCTACACCTGGATACAATTTCGTACATGAGTTGCAAGATATCGAGACATTGAATCATCGAGCGATGAATCAAGAATTGGAAGTTTCAGCCGTATCGATACACGCTTATCCTGATATTTCCGAACACTATGCTCTGATGAACTGTGGCGCGTCAATGGGCGAGGGATATGGACCGATGATTGTGGCGAAGAAAGGGTTGACATTGGAACAAGCAAAATCAGCTATCATTGCAGTTCCTGGACTCAAAACATCTGCCTATCTCGGACTCCGTTTAGCATGGGGTGATGTGAATGTAGAGGTCGTGCCCTTTGATGAGATCATTCCCCGTATTCTTGACGACACATATGCATGTGGTTTGATTATTCATGAAGGCCAACTTACCTATGTTGAGCATGATCTGAACGTCCTCATTGATTTGGGCGTGTGGTGGAACGAGCGGACCGAAGGATGGCCCATGCCTCTTGGTGGAAATGTCGTTCGAAGAGATCTCGGTCAGCAAGTCATGGAAGATATTACCATGTACACGAAAATGAGTATTGAACATTCCATCGCTCATCCTGAAGAAGCGCTTGAATTCGCCAAAGCATGGGGTCGAGGAATCGATGATGAAACCAATCAAAAATTTGTAACTATGTACGTAAATGAACGGACAATCGATTACAAACCCGAAGGTCGTTCATCCATCCGACGTTTCCTAAAAGAAGGACAGGAAATAGGCTTGATTCGTCATGATTTTGATGTAGAAACTCTCGCTTTTATCGGTTCAAAGGAGTGATTATCATTCAACAACGTCCAGAAACGAGCGAGTATGGTTCGGTTGATCCAGCACCACCTTCTAACTCAGAGCAATTACAAGAACTAAGAGATATTTTACTCGATGAAAATCAAAAGATGTTTCAAAGGATGCGTTCTGTCTTCAAATTGCGAAACATTCGGACACCTGAATCGTGTTTGATTTTGTGTGAAGCTTTTTCATCCAACAGCGCCCTACTACGCCATGAATTAGCATACGTTCTCGGTCAAATGCAAATGGATGAAGCTCTGCCAACGCTTACAAGCATTCTATCCAATGCCTCTGAACATGTCATGGTGCGGCATGAGGCTGCTGAAGCACTCGGTGCTATAGGGAACGTCGATGCCATTCCAATCTTGAAGGAATTCTTGCATGATGAGCATGTTGAAGTAAGTGAATCATGCGAAGTTGCATTGGATTTGCTTAACTGGGTTCACAATAGTTCCGTGCCTGAATAATCGAAAATGAACACGACATTTTAGAACCGAGACCTCTAGGGCAAAGCAGGTGAGACAATGCCACATGAACATGTACAACTCGCACAAGCGCCAAACGGTGAAATTGGCCCACGTTGTCATAAGTGTGGCATCCGCCTTACATTCGGTGCTGCAATGGTTCACAATCAGCACTACCTCTGTTGGGATCATTATGTCGAAGCCACGGGTGCTGATACGGTCACAGTCGTTGGTGAAACCGAAGAAAAATTCTACATGAAGAACGCTTAGGGGTTCGTTCAAGAACTGTGAGCGATACGGTCTTTCATGGCTTCAACTGGATGGGCACGATTTGCGCATCGGTTTGGCCAATATTATCGATCATCGACGTTTTGGCGCCCTCCACGTATGCCGAAACGCGAGTGGATGTTTATTCCATTTGGAGGAGCGCCTCCTCTGAGACACAAGTCGTTTCGAAATGAATCAGAATTACGTCAATTTCTAAGCGAACGAGCAATGCATTCGTGTTTCTACTCCACTGCGTATTGGCAGAAACCGTATGAACTGAAAATGGATGATAAAGTATGGCAAGGAGCAGATCTGATTTTTGATCTCGATGGTGATCACTTGCCAGGTGTTACAGATCGAGACTTTCCTGCTATGCTTGACGTCATTCGTGACCAAGCACATTCATTATGGAATGATTTTCTTCAGCCAGAATTTGGATTTAGGGAAGATTTTCTTCAGGTGACCTTCTCAGGACATCGAGGATTCCATCTGCATTATCGAGATCCATCGCTGTTTCATTTGGATTCTGAGGCTAGAAGAGAACTTGTGTCGCATATACGTGGCGAAGGTGTTGATGTTCAGGGAGGATTGACGCGTTTTAACGATGAACATGCAAACGGTTGGACCAAACGAATTCGTAAACAGATTCCAACGCTCATCGATAAACTTGTACGAATAGCAGAACGGGAAGAAAATTCATCTCGTTTGATGAAGGACCTCCATCTCGCACTGAAAGATCACTTGCAACGGGAAGGTAAACCTGGAAAAGGTCCTGCGAGTATTCAAAAATTGGCCGACATGTTCCTTCATGACGAGCGTAGAGAATCCGTAGTAAATGGACAAATTTCACGTCTTGGGGCAAACCAAGGACTCTTTTTGGACTTGGTAAAATCCGATGCATCAATTGTTCTTGGAGCTGCAGGCGAAACAGATGAAGTCGTTACGATCGATGTCCGACGACAGATACGCTGGCCCACCTCGCTACATGGAAAGACTGGAATGCGCGTAACTGAATTTGACCTTCGTCGACTTGACAAAGACGGAAGGAATCCATTCGATGCATTGAGTGAAGCATTTGTTTTTGGGAACGACAAAAGTATTGACGTTGAAATAATCGTCGAAGATGCTACGTTCCGATTTGGTGAAGAACAGCATGACGTTGTTGCAGGAGATCGTCTTCACGTATCGGAATCTGCTGCTACATTTCTTAGCCTCAAAGGGTGGGCGAAATTGGCGTGAACTTCCGTGTCCTAATTTACATGATTTCATGTCCTGATTGTGGTAAGGTTCAAGGGTAGTATTGCATCCAGCAACTTAGAGGTGAAGGTATGCGACGTCGAAAAAAGAACAAATCTTCTGATTCACCGCCATCGCCACTACCTCCATTGCCCGGTATGCCACCTCTTCCCGGTGCTCCATTGCCACCACTTCCTGCGGCTCCAATTCCAGAGCCTCTACCTCTCGAAGAACTTCCTGCAGCGCCGCTCCCTCCACAACCTGAAGTGCCACCGGTTGAAACTCAACCAGTCGCTCCAGCACCAGGCAAACCCGCTGATGAATATGGCGAACTATGGGCAAAGCGGTCAGCAAAACCACTTCCTCAAATTTATGGTGCGATTGACCGAATAGGTTCTGGAGAATCAGGTTCACTTCTCGATCGTTATTCTGACCGTTTTGGTCATTCGCTCGATCGAGACATTATCGTACTTAGGAAAAAAGAACGAGAAGAGGCACTTAAGGAAGCAAGAGGCGCCCCTGTCGTTGAACTCTTGAATGAGGAAGAACCAGACCGTCTCACAGTCGTTGAAAATCGCCTTCGAGAACTAAAACCTCAATACAAATCCGCAAAAGCATCTGGAGATAAAGAAGCATTGCGTACACTTGTTCCAGAACTAGAGGCATTGATGGCCGAACGTCGCACATTGATGGTGAAACCAGAACCTGTTGAGGCACCTGTTGACTCCGAGGAAGCGACTGAAGAATCTGTAGTGGAAGAGCAAGAGACAACCTACGATGAAGCTGATGAATTGTTTGCACAATTCTTCGACATCGTCAACGATCTTCTCGGCGATGAGCTTCCTGAAGAAGCGATTGAAGCATTCCTTGCTTCGGATGGATTTGAACTCTTCAAGGAAGTCGGCGCAGATCCAAGTGCAATCGATGATGAACGTCGAGGCGAATTCTTCAAGATTATTGATAATCAACTTGGAAACATGCCCGATGCATCCATATCGGCATTTGTTGAATCTGGTGATTTTGCAATTTACAAACAAATTTCAGAAATGTACACATGAGTGAGGCGATAATATGGGATTACTCGATAAAGTTGAATCGACTGAAAAAGACATCAAGAAGGTAGAACCTGTCGTGGCTAAAAAAGCAAAGCCAGTACCAAAGAAGGAAAAGAAGCCGAAGAAGGAAAAGAAGGTAAAGGAAAAGAAACCACGTCCTGAAGGTCTTTCATCAGAATTTGAAATCGCTCAGAAATTGAGTCGTGTCATTTGTTGGTGGGTCAATTTCGTTGCCAATTTCGCAATCCTTATCGGTGCGCTTGCCATGAACGCTGTTACTGGAGCAAGTAGTGGCGGTTTTGAGAATACGATCTTGTTTATCATTGCAATTCTCGCCCTCTTGTTCAACGCATTTTTCCTACCGTTTTACACGGGAAGGAACATGGGCCAATACACGTCATCGACTCGTTACATTCGTGGAGATGGTTCGAAACCACTATTCCTCCACAGTTTGTTTGTAAACAATATCGGTTTGCTTGCTTTGATCGGGTTTATCATGGTACTTACGACAGCAGGTACAATTTCGGGCGGAGGTTCATCAGCAATTGTTTGGACTTCAGTCGGTTCTATCTTCATGATTCTATGGATCGTTAATTGGCAATTTAGTCGAAATAGTGATCTCAATCAAGGCTTGTTTGACCTCATGTTTGGTGCCTATTTGGTCAGTTATGTACCTGAAGAGAAGGCAACCTCTGGTTTCCGTGCTCGTCTTGAGAGCATGAGCCAATTCGGTGAAAAATATGCTCAACGTGTTGAAGAACGAGCCAAAGCTCGTGAAGAAAAGGCTATACAAAAAGAATCTGAAAGTGACGAAGGAAACAACGATGCTGAAGATAAGAAAGCAGACGACTAATCAACGTTGATTCCATGTTTTCTCGTCGTTACCTTGCTTTCAATAAGCACGTAGTGTTTTGGCTTGTGAGTATTCTCGTTAGTTGGATTTATCTCGATCCTTTCTACATATTGCTTGCATCACCACTCATTCTTGTTGACCTCTGGTTAGCATTATGCTTGTGCCTCATGTTTCGTGTTCCTGTGAAAAGGGAAAACAAGGAAGTTCCCAATGGATGGCTTTCAGAAACACTGCTCGTCGATTCATATCCTGTGCGTTGGTATTCAAAGTCGATGGACTTGGATAAGCCAATGGCAATACTTGTCCATGGCTGGAATTCAACTGCTATCAATATGATTGGCCGGAGTAAACTGTACGAGGATGCTGGTTACAATGTCATCCTCTTTGAAATGAGAGCGCATGGAGGAAATCAACCTGTCGATCATTGGGCTGCAATGCACATCTGCCATGATTTGGAAACTGTACTTACATTGTTCAACAAACGCGGATGGCTTTCAAACGGTTTTATCATGCACGGTCATAGTTTGGGCGGATTTGTTGCACAAAGAGTACTCCGTCCAGGTATGGAAACATCAACGCATGGACGAGGCGTTATTCTCGAATCTCCTGTGACATCGTATGAATACATCAACAATCGAAGTTGCGAGTATTTACGAATTCCGAAATTTCTTCATAAGTTGATGATACATCGATTGTTGAATTATTACAATGAACTCAATTCTATACAATACTCAATCCAATCTGTTGAAGACTTATCGGTCCCAAATTGGGGGCTTCCTTCTTGCCCAACATTGTTGATCCAAGCAAAGAATGATTCAACCCTTGGGGAAAAGCATGCAAAATTACTCATTGACGTCCACAATTCTCGTAAATCTATATTCGAATACCATATCGTTAAGGCCCTAAAACATGCAAATGAGGCAAACAATACTGGCCGTGATCAATTGATTCGTGAGTGGATGAATGAACAATCACTCTTCTTCGCCTAATCCAGCTTGTTCACGGGCAAGTTCACGCATATCATCGACTTCGTCGAGTTCATCAACAATCTCTTCTCCGAGAAGTGTTTCAAGAACATCTTCCATCGTCAGAATACCTGACGTACCGCCAAATTCATCTTGAACGACAGCGAATTGTTGGCGACGCTCAAGGAATAAATCCAATGCATTATCGACATTCTGCGTTGTTGAAAGGAATTCAACTGGTTTCATGAATGAATCAATCGTCCGATCCCACTCATCACGGCTAGCCGCTACGAGTAGTTCAGAGCGAATCACAACACCTTGAATCTCATCAATGGACTCTCCGTATACAGGCATTCGTGAAAACCGCAAAACAGGATATTCGTCCAAGACTTCCTTGATGGTCATTGTTTGTTGCAGTGCAGTAACCACTACACGCGGCGTCATAACCTCGGTAACAGAAATTTCACGCAGTCTCAATAGATTGAGAATAACGGTTTCCTCATCCTGCATGAGGGCTCCTTCTTCTTCTCCTAAATCCGCAAGGGCTGCCAAATCATCTCTTGTAACAAGTTGACCATCTGCACTTGGTAGAATCTTCTTCATCCACTGGATTGGTGCAATTATGAATACGAGGAGGATCGTGATTGCGTTGAGAATAATGCCTGTAATGAGGGATAATTGCTTCCAATATGCAGTGCCGAGAGTCTTTGGAATAATCTCGGACAAGAACAAGACTGCAAGCGTTAAGACAATTGAAGCAACAGTTAGGTATTCATTTCCAAACTGTTTTTGAACCTCAGAACCGACTCCTGCAGCTCCCATTGTATGGGCGATTGTGTTCAATGTAAGAATCGCCGTTAAGGGCTTTACCGCATCATCGGCTTTGAGTTTCGACCAAAGATCGCCACGTCTGTTTCCATCTTTTTGCCATACGGCCACTTGTGTATTTGGAATTGAGAGTACAACCGCTTCAAGAATGGAGCAGAGAAACGATACGCCGAGTGCAAGTGTTGTATAAAAAATAAGTAATGTGAGGTTCATGTTGGACAAGAACTCCTTTCCGTTGGATAGTGTTGGCTAGAACCTTCTCGTTCTTCAAAATGTTGTTTTTATTTGAACGAAAGGGTTGATTTGAAAATCAATGCCTTCTACCGATGGATATGGCGGATGGCGACCATGTTCTTGTTTGTGTTGCCTGGCCATATGCAAATGGGCCACTGCATCTAGGGCACGTCGCCGGTTGTTACCTTCCACCTGATATTTGCGCACGATTTGAACGTTTACGCGGCAATCGCGTATTGATGGTTTCTGGCTCTGATGAACATGGTACGCCAATCACAGTGACTGCGGAACAAGAAGGTGTGAATCCACAGGATATTGTTGACCAATATCATGCTATTAACACACAAGCGTTAATCGATTTAGGTTGCACCTGGGTGCCTCATGCAGATCCACGTGGCATTGCATTTGGTGGTTCTTTATTCAACCGAACAAGCGATCAACGTCACAAGGACAAGGTTCAAGAGAATTTCAAAGCGCTTTATGATGCTGGTTTCTTTGAACGCCGTACAATGCAGCAATACTTCGAAGTTCACGAAAATGGCGGAGGGCGTTTCCTTCCAGATCGATACATTGAGGGGACCTGTCCTGCTTGTGGTGCTGATGGCGCAAGAGGCGATCAATGCGATGCATGTGGAGCTACATATGAATCGAATGAACTGAAGAATCCTGTTTCGAAAATGAATCCTGAACTCGATGTAGAAATTCGTGATACGGATCATTTGTTCTATCGCCTTGATTTGTTTCAAGAAGCCCTTCAATCGCATGCTGAACAACATCAGGCAGTGTGGAAGCCGAACGTTCGCGCTATGACAAAACAATGGCTCGATATGGGACTTCGACCACGTGCAGTTACGCGTGATCTTGAATGGGGGATTCAAGTACCTCTTGAGGGAGATGATTGGCAAGGTAAGTGCATCTATGTATGGTTTGAAGCCGTTCAAGGTTACTTGACGTGCTCTCAGATCTGGTCTGAATCGTTTGACGATGGTTCTTCTTGGGAGAACTGGTGGCTTGAAGATGAGAACTTGACGCAACGGCATTATTACTTCCTTGGAAAGGATAACGTTCCATTCCATACTGTTATTTGGCCAGCCATCCTCATGGGATTGAATCATGTTCGCAATGGAAAAACTGCAGACGTTCCTATTTCCTTACCATCATATGGAGACTTGCGTTTGGAAGACAACGTACCTGCCATGGAATACCTGATGCTTGCAGGTGGGCAATTTTCCAAATCGAGAAAACATGCAATTTGGCTCCCCTCCTTCCTTGAACGATTTGATCCTGATACACTCCGATATTATCTGAGTATCAATATGCCTGAGGCTCACGATACGGATTTCACATGGAACGAATTTGTTGATCGCATAAACAATGAACTCATAGCAACATATGGGAATTTTGCAAATCGTGTTCTATCATTATCTGCACGCCTTCCAGATACACCTGGTGGAGAACAATTGCCAGCATTCGATTCAGCAGATATTTATTCAGAACTATGCTCAACACTTGAAAAGTTGCATGCTGACATGACTTCTTCCTTAGAAAAACATCGCTACAAAGAAGCACTTAGAACTGCGATGACAGCAGCACAGCACGGCAATCAAATGCTTCAGGCCGCTACGCCGTGGAAGCACTTGAAAACTGAAGTGACCGAAGAAGGTCGGAATGAATCCCTAGCATCACTCGCTTTTGGATGGAGAATTTGTCGATATCTCGCCATCGTTACACAACCCTTCTTGCCATTTAGTGCACAGAAGTTATGGAATATGTTGGGAATTGAATCAGATTTGTCTGATGTGGATTGGGATCAAGCAATCGATTGGTCCATTCCAGTAGTTCATCCATCGAGTTCATACGAACCATTGTTCAAACGACTTGATGTCGATGAAATTGTTAAGGAAGAACAATCGTATATTGAATCTCAAGAAGATTCACATGATTTGACACATAGTGTTAAGGGCGGAAAAAAGGAGAAGAAGAGCATGAAGAATAAGGCACCCGAAGGAATAGAATACCTAGATTTTGAAACATTCATGAAAGTCGAGCTTCGTGTTGGACGAATCACGTCCGTTGAAGATCATCCTAATGCAGATCGATTGTATGTTGTAACACTTGATGATGGTAGTGAACAAGGTCGAACGATTTGTGCGGGAATTAAGGCCTATTATGCGCCCGATGAACTTCTCAACAAAATGGTCGTATTTGTTGCTAATCTCAAACCAAGACCACTACGTGGTATCGTAAGTGAAGGTATGATGCTTGCAGCGGATGATGGTGACGATGCCGTACGTTTGGTCACAATCGATGGTGATATCTCTACAGGTTCACGCGTTCGATAATCGTGCTCTTACTGCATCCATACTCATTCTTGAGTAGATTCTTCCTTCCTCAATTAATGTGGGAAGATTCTCTCTCATATCCATTCCCATTTCCGATGGTAATGACTGAAGGTTGATCTCAACATTGAAGATTGCACCTTTGAGCGCTGCTGATGCAAGGAGTGCTGAAACACCAACATCTGAAGCTGCATTTGGATTTCCTTTTTCAGCAAGTTCCGGTAATAATTTCAGAAGTTGCATTGCACTCATTGCCGTCTGATACGGAACATCCGCAGCACCCAATGTAGCTGCTCGAATTGCATCTCTTCGACTCTCTTTATCCTCATCTGATTCTCTTGGTAGACGAAACGAAGCAACCACTGCATCGAAGGCTTCACTATCGCTTGTCGCTAACTCAAGTCCAGTCTTTAGAAATGGTTCTGCAACGGATTTTACCTGTTCAGATATTGCCCATCCATCGGAAAGAGACTCCTTGGCGAGTGTTAGTTCACTTACCATTACAGCGAGTGCTGCTGCTTGCCCCAAGGCAACCGCTGCTGCAGAACCTCCTCCAGGGGTTGGATCGCTACTTGCTAAAGCATCTTGAAATTCTTGCAAGGTTTTCGATGCCCAACTCATTCTTGCCCCTCCTGTAAAGCCCATTCAATAATCCGTTCTTTCGGATTGAATGGCCCAATTGAGTCCAATCCAAGACGTTCGATCGCTGTTCCGATATATACTTCATCGGCAAGTCCTTCTCCTGCATACCACTTACCTGCTTCTAGCATGGCATCAAGAGGGACGAGGCCGACGAGTTCACTACCTTTCGTCTCTCGATTCATGTCCTTACAGAGCGATTCAATGCAATCGAACG
>Ga0208127_1000137_pt1 | contig 36212 bp, 41 predicted proteins | sample ETNtaG_6_FD_185751 | JGI IMG/M metagenome (GOLD analysis project Ga0208127, IMG submission 185751) | Marine microbial and viral communities from oxygen minimum zone, Eastern Pacific Ocean - ETNP201306SV45 (SPAdes) (version 2) | ecosystem: Environmental > Aquatic > Marine > Oceanic ... | reverse complement strand
TAATCGTTCAGTCATTTAGATGGTGGGCGATACAGGACTTGAACCTGTAACTTCCACCGTGTAAAGGTGGCACTCTACCAATTGAGTTAATCGCCCAGAGGAACGCGAATTATAGTATTCAAGTTTTCGTAAGTCACTCATGTTTTTATATTTGACCTGTATGTCTAGTGGACTTATGGTTATCTCATGGAGCACGTTTGGAACACACTAAATGATTTATTAATTTTTTTGGTTATGATCTTTTTAGGAGGAATTACTTGGTTTCTTTCAAATTTTTTACTTTCTAAAGTCATTAGCAACCAAAGAACTTACGAAGTTATTTCAATTATTCTAGGTTTGAGTGTTGGGGTACTGATTATCAATAGTTCTTGGAATTTAACATACTAAGAAAAAGCTAAAACATTAAAATATATATATTTTTTTGACAGCACACTTTATGATCACAAAAGCTTTTTAATTAATTCTTAGGGAGAAATTTATGAAATATATATTAAGTCTTGTGCTTGTTTTTTCTGTTGGTCTTTTTGCAGAAGAAAATGAATACAAATATGAGCCAGAAGGCAACGCAGCTGAATATTACATCGGAACGTTTAATAAAGGTAAAGATTTAGACGACTTGGTAAGCTGGTATGGAAAGTTTTCTGATTGGGCTGAAGATAAAGGTGTTTATGATGATATGACGGTAGGAATCTTAACGCCCTATTTTCATGCCGACCTTAATTCTTTGGATGTCATGTGGGTGAATAATTTTGCAGACCAGTCTGCCCAATATGCAGCTCTTAATGCCTGGATGACTCAAGGCGGTGCTAACTTGCTAAAGAGCTTGCCTGTCACGAACAACAGACAAGTGAATGCTTTTCAATGGGTTGTATCTGATCCAGCTGAACCTGAAGAAGGCGATATGATGTTGGCAGTTTATACAGACTGTAAACTCGAAGAAGGTTACAACGGCAGGCAGGTCTATGATCTTTATAAAGATTTTGCAATTTATGCTCAATCTCAGGGAGACACAGTTGGCAGAAAAATGATTTTCCCTTCAGCGGGTTATGATGGTGAAGCTGATTTTATAAGATTACTTTATACGAGCTCGATAGATGGCATGGGAGAGAATAAAGAACTATTCTGGAACAAATTAGAGGGCTCAGAAGCTTCTCAAAATTTAAAAGGTTTCTCTTGTTCAAACCCCAGAGAATACATTGGACAACCTATGAGAGGTTAAAGATATTCTCTAGGTAAAAAAGGCCCTTAAGGGCCTTTTTTATCATTAGAAAGATAGGTTGCATAATCTTAAATCGTTATTTGACCTCAAATCCGAGTACATTTATGGTTAACTCATGATTTATTTGATACTTGTCTTAACAATCACTAATACTGTCCTAATATTTTATTTTTACAAGAAACAAAATAAAGTAAACCAACAAATCATTGAGGCCTTGAAAGCAGAAACAGAAGAAATAGAGGCGATATCTGACGAAAACAAAAAACATATTGATGATATGCTTAAAATGAGAGAGATGTATGAATCAGATTAAGAAAGATTTTAAGTCAATTATATTGGCCTTAATATTGGGCATATTGATGGTATTTTTATTAGGAGCATAAATGAATAAAAAATTATTAAGAGAAGGTCCCTATGCAGATTTTTTTTCGCAAGGAGTTCAAGTAGGTAATGTTTTAACTTTGGCGGGTCAAATTGGAGCGGACTCTAATGGACACACACCTGAAAGTATCAAAGAGCAAATGATCATTTGTTATCAAAATATCCAAAATGTCTTAAGAGAGTTTGATGCCACTTTAGATAATGTTATAGATGAAACTTGGTTCGTAACTGATGTAGATGATTGTATGAACAATGTTTCAGAGATATTTGCAGAAAGAGAAAAAATATATGGCTGCAAGCCTGAAGTTTCTCAGACTTTAGTTGGAACAAGTGCATTGGTACAACCAGATTTGAAGATTGAAATTAAATGCATCGCATATGTTGATTAATAAAAATGAGTCAAAAAAATTTAGAGACAACTCTAGTACAACTTACAAAAAAAATTGAAGCACTAGAAAACCAAATTAAAGACCTTCAGTCTCAACAACTTGAAACAGGCCAAAATATTGTTACTCTCATTCAGCATGCAGAAACAATGAATAACGTTACTGATGCTTCGGGTTTACTGGCAGAGCATGTTACTGACTTAGAAAATAGACTCAATATAGTGATTGATTGGATGAAAGAAGAAATAAGACTGAAAGGTCTGAATTAATTATTATTTCATGAGGCTCTATTTCCTCTTTCTAATCTTATCTTCCTCTATGTTGATAGGATCAGAAGCAAAGGATCTTGTTGAAAAAAATTGCAGTTACTGCCATGAGAATCAATCTTTGAATTTAGTCTCTATTGAATCAATGTCTCAGTTCTCACCTGCAGACTTATTATATGTATTAGAAAGTGGAAAAATGAGCCTTCAAGCACAAGGGCTTTCCGCAAATGAAAAGGAATTGATTGCAAATTACCTCACAAAGCAGAAGATAAATAATGTTGATAATGAAAATTTAAATTCTTGCAACAAAGAACCTTTAATAAATAATTACAGTAAAGAATCAGAATGGACTAGTTGGGGTTTTGACCATTTCAACACTAGATTTCAACCCGTTAGCAATATCAATGCTTCCAACTTAAATAAATTAAACCTTAAGTGGTCTTTTGGGCTTAAAGAGACTGACACCAGAGGGCAACCCATTGTAATTGGAGATATAGTATTTATTTCAGGAAAATCCTTACATGCCATAGACAAGGAAACGGGTTGCTCTTACTGGAGCTTTACACCTAAATCGAGTGCAGGTTTTAGAAACTCTCCCGTATTTGATACAACAAATAGAAATTCAATTTACGTAGTTGATTCAAATTTCATGGTTTATAAACTAAATATCAAGGATGGAAGTATTGCCTGGAAAACAAAAATTGATAAAGAATTTGAATCCAATACTTCTTCTGCTTCTCCTGTATTTGGAGGTAATTATCTATTTATTCCTGTCTCCACTTATGAAACGGTTATGGCTATCGACCCAAATTATGAATGTTGCAAAACAAGTGGAGGGATGGTGGTAATAAATACAGAGAATGGCGAAATAAAATGGAATCATAGAATAGAAGAGCAAGCTAAATTTACCAAGAAAGGCCTAATAACAAGAACTAAGAAATACGCACCAGCTGGCTCTGCAGTCTGGAATTCACCAAGTATAGATTTAGAGGAAAGTATTATCTTTTTTGGAACAGGTCAAAGCTTGCAGTCACCTGCTTCTAAATATAGCGATGCAATTATTGCCTTAGATATTAATTCAGGAGATAAAATTTGGACTACGCAAACATTGGCAGGAGATGCGTACAATGTTGGATGTGAGATACCAGTAGTAAGAAGTATGGTCTGCCCTGAAGAGAAAGGTCCAGATTTTGATTTTGGAGCTTCAGTTATTCAAACATTTGATAGTAGTGGTAAAAAGATTTTATTGGCTGGACAGAAATCTGGGTGGGTTTTTAAACTTAATCCATCAAATGGCGAGATAGACTGGAAGAAAAGAGTTGGCAATGGAGGCTTGCTAGGCGGTATTCATTTTGGAATGGCTACCGATAATAAAAAATTATATGTTCCGATCTCCGATAGATTTGTGAATAGAGACTATGACAAAGAAGCAAGACCTGGTTTGTATGCTTTAGACTTTTTTCAGGGAGATATTATCTGGTCTTTTACACCTGAAAATATATGTACTGATAGAGAGCCTTTGTACGGAAAGGGAAAATGTTTCTTGGGATACTCAGCACCAATATCAGTGACGAACGATGTCATATTTGCAGGATCGCTTGATGGGATTTTATCCGCACATTCAGTTTCAAATGGTAGTAAATTATGGGAATTTGATACTCTTAGATCGTATGAAACTGTTAATAAAATACCTGCAATAGGTGGGTCCATGGATGTAGCAGGTCCAGTGATAGTAGATAATTGGTTATTTGTTACGAGTGGTTATGCGCAACACGGTCAAATGACAGGAAATGTTATTTTGGCTTTTTCAATTGATTAAGAGAATCCTATCCATCTTCCAGAAGCTGCGACCACGACCCAAACTGAAAAAGACAATCCGCCAATCAGTTTCTGAGCATAGCTACTTATATTTCTTTTTATAAGTGGATTTCTAACTAAAAAAACAAAGATGATTCCTAAAATTAGGCAGGAAATTTTAATCCAAAAAGCTCGGCTGTAATAACACTTAACTGCTTCGCTTAAAAAAAGGGGAATACCAGTTGAAATTAGTAGAAGTAAACCAAAATTAAACCAAAACCTAGTTTGAGATAGAACGTATATGGCACTTTCAGAACGAAGTAATATCCCTAAGAGCCTAAAGTCACATAACACTACTGCACCCCCTAAAATTGCTAAACCTAAAAGGTGGAAGGATTGAATTACAGGAAAAAGCCATAGGGAGCTTCGAATATATTCACCTATAAAACTATCTTCTAAAAGGTAAATTATGTCCAAAAATTGACTAGATTCCATCTAAACTCTCATAGAGATCTGTTTCTGCTGTACAACTTATTAAAAAGTTAATGAATTCTGATTGGGGCTGTCGTCCGCAATCAAACCAGTTGTAGGCAATCATTCTTCCCGAAATAATAACTAAACTCCAAAGAAACAAAGATGCCAAAGCGCTATATTTCATTCCGACAGGAATGAAACTATCTTTATCCCACTTCTTACTTTCTTTATTCATGGTCTTATGGAAATAATAGGCATTTAGTCCTGCAATAATAATTAGAAAAAACTTTATTCTAAAAAATAGATTTTGATAATTTCGGACAGGTACAGCATAAAAAAGTAAAAATCCTGTAATACACATCAACACAAAACCAATAATTGTTAAAGGGAGAATCTTTGTGTTCATCTGACTAATGGAGAGCTCTTTAAATACGTATCCAGTCAATCTAAGATCTACAAATAATAGTGTTCCAAAGAATATTGCTATAAAAAGTACATGAGCGGACTCGATCCAAGGATACATATATAAGGACTCTCTAAGGTCAACACTCCAAGGAGTTAAGGAAAGCCACTCTACGAATTCAAGCATTTAGATCACTTTTTCATATATACATTATGGCAAGCTACACAGGCCTGATAAAGATCAGCTCCAATTTGAAAAAGCGCCTCAGAATCCTTGGCTTCTGCTGCTATCACTGCTTGCCTACCTATCGGTTCAAGCAAGGAAGAAAAGGCTATCCAGTCCTCTCTTCCTAAAGACCTATCTAATCGCTTCAATGAATAACTACTTTCGATGATAACCTGAGCACCGAATACAACTTCGTTCCAACCTTCATTATCTTTGGGTTCTAAACTAATCTCTCCTTCTTCGGTTATAACAAAACCTGTCGATTCCCATATCTTTTCTGCAGCAGGAGTAATGAAATGAGCCATGAGATCATGCATATCATGATGATCTTCTTCTGTATAGAGTGGAAAGCTAAGGAAGAAGAAAGGTAATAAAATTAGAAGATCTCTTAAAGATCTCACTATCTTCTCTCTCTAGGATCGGCACCATCTCTTGGTGCACCTGTCCCTGACGACCCCATAAAAACTTTTCTTCCATCAGGAAAAGTAACATCTCGACCATTGGCTATACAACGAGGTAAACAAAGTTTTCCTTTACTTTGATAGCCTCTTACTACGATTACTGTTCCTGGTTTAATACTGTCTTTAGTAATTCCATTTCTTATAAGTGTATTTGGCGTTCCTCCTTCTACCATCCATACAGTCCGCTTGCCCTCATCTTCTACTTCGACATGAACCCACGCATGAGGATTGATCCACTCAACCTTTAATACTTTACCCGTAATATTTATAGGTGCATTAGCGTCAAATTCTGCAGTGAAGGCATGATGAGACAGAATATTCAAACTGAACAAGTAAAAAACTAAGGTTGATGTAACTTTGATAATTAGACTTTTCATTGCCTCTCCTCTGCTCTCGCACCCGCTAAGATATTTGCCATTGCATAATTTCCTTCATGACAAGCGTATTCATAAATTTTACTTTCTGTTGATCTAAGTGGCATCTCGCCTTTCCAGACATCCCTATAAGCTTTCCTATCATTTACTTCGAACTGATATAAAATTTCTTCTTCACTTACTCTGGTGAATCTCTCTGTCACTTCGGCCCCTTCCATCATAAGTATTTGATGCCTTATACCAGCCCTGAACTTTTGTTGGGGATGATGATTTTTTGTTTTGACAACCAAAGTCTGACCTTCCCACCATCCTATTGAATCACCAAGCCAAGGCTTCATATTGTCTGGATTATGGTCAGAGTCTAATCTAATTATCCTGGCATCATGGTTCATTTCGACCATTATCATGACGTAACCAGGAGACTGAACTATCTGATAGTGGTTGTTGTAGAGCACATTCAGCATTGGAGGTCCTCCGCTTGAACCAAATCCAACAACACACCTTTCTCCTAGACTTCTCTCTTCAGGATGATCAGCTCTAGTAAACATGCGGTATATAAACGGTCCCTCCATGGCCCATCTGGTGAGTCTTCTTGGTAACTTACCACTCTCAGGGTAAGTGATTATTGAGCTTCTATATTTACCATTGAGTTTAAAAAAGTCATTTCCCGGATCCATCCAAGCAACATTGTATCCTCCAACATTTCCACCAGACTCTGGAGTTTCTCCTTGTTCATAAGGGTTATCTAAGGTTTCATTAAATTCCTCAGAAGATCGCTTTGCAGCTTCAGCTTCTTCATCAGAAATCTCAAGACTTTCAAAATAATCTGGACGCTCAAGAGTAGTCAAACTTGCGTTAGTCCAAACTCCTTGAAGATTTGGATCACCAAACCAGGTCACTTTAGAGTACTCTTCTGAATATATACTTGAACTAAAGATCAATCCCAAAAATATTATTATTCTATTTAGCACGCCACTCTCCATACAAAAGCTCTTCGACAAATTCAACGCATTTAAACTGTTGTAGCTGAGCATCTTTGCCTGCTTTCTTATAAAGATTCATCTTCATAGTCCATGGCCTTGTATAAGTTTCCTCATCCTCTAAAGTAGCTTCGTATTCCATAACATGATCATTAATAAGCGTATATTTTTCAGTAACTTTTAATTTATCTGAGTGAAAATTTCCTGACCTATCTAACCATGTTTGCCCATTAAAACCACTGGTTTTAATAATAAAAGTTTCATCCTCCCAATAACCCCATGATTGCCCCATCCATGAGTCGACAGGAGCTTCTCCTGGATCTTGCAAAAAGATATTTCTCGTCGCGCCAGCATACTCATAAGCAAAGAATACAGCCTCTGTGCTTTGGAAGATTTGAAAAGCATATGGCAGGTAAGTTGCCCTTGGCACTCCAGGAAGATAGCACTTTATCTCCGGATCTTTATCAAGCCAATTTTCTTTATTCTGATTTCTTATCTTGAGCGCGCTTTTCTTGTAAGGAATCTCGCCTCCCTCAACCACACCAAGCCCTGCTGGAACAGAACCTACCGCTCCTAATGCAAGAATATCTGGATGAGGTAATGGAACAATAGGTCCTTCTACGAGTTGCATAGCAGCAGATGCAGAGTGAGCTTCCAGATTAAAATTGGCTCTATTCATTACCTGCCATACTCCATTGAGATTAGGCTTCCCATCAGGTCCAACCGATATTTCTGAAAAGGCATTTGGAATAAACACCAAAATAAATAAAATTTTGAATAACTTAAGATTGAACAAAGTAAACCCCCTACTCCAATCATAATAACTAATAAAAATTTTTCATCAAAAAAAATAAGTAGATTATTAAGCTATATTAATACGCATAAAAAGGCATAAGATTAGTGAGTTGATGTCATGTACAATGCAAATTTTTAAAATCTAAGGAGAAAAAATGGCTGAAAGAGAGTTTGACGTAATTATTTTTGGAGCAAGTGGATACACCGGTAAACTTGTTGCAGAGTACATGAACAAGCAATATGGAGCAGATGAATCTATAAAATGGGCCATTGCTGGAAGAAATAAAGAAAAACTATCTTCGGTAAAACAAGATCTTAATCTTAATGAAAAGATTTCTATAATTGAAGTAGATAGCACAAATGAAGAGTCCTTAGATTCAATGACAAGCTCCTCAAAATGTATATTGACAACCGTAGGTCCATATCAACTGTATGGCTCAAAGTTAGTAAAGTCTTGTGCCAATAATGGAACTGACTATGTTGATTTAACAGGAGAACCTGGATGGATGTATGAGATGATTAATGCTCATCAAGATGCTGCAAAAAGTTCAGGAGCAAGAATAGTATTTTCATGCGGATTCGACAGCATACCTTTTGACTTAGGTGTTTATTTTGTTCAACAGGCAGCAAAAGAAAAATATGGAAAACCCGCGAGTCATGTTCGCGGAAGGGTAAAAGCCATGAATGGAGAGTTTTCTGGAGGAACAATCGCTTCTCTTGGAGCAACTATGGCGACTCTGAAAGAAAAACCTGAATTAATACAAGTATTATCTAATCCATTTTCTTTAACAGAAGGTTTCGAAGGACCATCCCAATTAGATGACTCAAAAGTACTTTTAGATGAAAAACTTAATATGTGGGTAGCACCTTTTGTTATGGCTCCAATAAATACAAAGAATATTCATAGATCGAATGCTCTTCTTGGACATGCTTATGGTGAAGATTTCTGCTACGACGAAATGGTTATAGGGGGAGAAGGTGAAGAGGGAAAACAAATTGCTGATGCAATGAGTTCAGCGAATCCTATGGGTGGCGATAATGTACCTCAGCCAGGAGAAGGTCCTAGCAAAGAATCTAGAGAAGCAGGCAATTATGATGTTTTTTTCTTTGCGGATTTAGATGAAGGAACAATTCAAGCTAGAGTTACAGGAGATATGGATCCAGGCTATGGCTCAACCTCTAAAATGATTGCTGAAAGCGCTTTGTGCTTGGTTAAAGATTGTAGAGAATTACCGGGTGGCATCTATACGCCTGCACCTGCAATGGGAGATAAGCTCATAGAAAGACTTGTCAGCAATGCAGGATTAACATTTGATGTAATATCAACATAACTTATAGTATAAGATAAATTTAGTGTATAATGCAGGTATGACTAGACTTGCATATACACTTATTTTCACCCTATTCTCATTGCATGCCTTATCAGAAGCGCATGTCGTAAAAATGCTCAATTCTGGAAAAGAAGGAATGATGGTTTTTGAACCTGCTGTTCTCACTATAAAAAAAGGAGACACTGTCAAATTTGTGGCAACAGATCTTTCACATAACTCCTCTTCGGTTGAAGGCATGATCCCAGAGGGAGCTACTCCTTGGGTCGGAGCATTAAGCCAGGACATTGAAGTTACTCTTACTGAAGAAGGTGTCTACGTTTATCAATGCACACCGCATAACATGATGGCGATGGTTGGTGTGATAAAGGTTGAATCTAGCCCTAATCTTGAGAATGTAAAAGTACAAGCTCAGTCATACAAAAAAACGTTTTTAATGAATCAAGACAGATTAGACAACTATCTTTCAAAAATATAAATAAATATGAGATTACAAATTGTAAAAGATCAAGCGGACGAGAACACTTTCAAAGATTGGAGAGAAGAAGATTACATGAACAAAATGGATTTTAATCCACTAGTAATGTTTGTTGTTATTCCTACAATAGTACAGGCAGCTTGCTTAATTTTTATGGGTGCCGCTATGCTATTAAACACAGCAATATTTGCATAAGTTTTAATTTACCTTATCAAATATAAAGCCCTTGTAGTTTTCAGAAACTACCTCCTCCAACAACTCCGTATAAACTGGTACTCCTATAAAAGGCAAGAAAGCTTTTGCCTTGTTATCAATATTTGATCCGTTATACCAAGATTTGGTGTCTGTAAAAATTGTTGTATCAGCTATTTCATTAACAAGTACCATCCAGTCATCTTCAGCTATTTCTGAAGACTCAATCACATCTTTATCGTGATCTACCATCCATTGTATACAATCAGTTATCCAGTTTACGTGTTGTTCTATCGAAGGCATCATATTTGACAAGACAGAGGGACTGCCCGGTCCTGTTATAGTAAATAAGTTTGGAAAATTAGATATTCCAATTCCTAAATAGGATTTAGCTCCACTTTGCCATTGATCTTTCAGCTTAACTCCCCCTCTGCCAGAAATATCAATACTTGTTAGTGCTCCTGTCATAGCATCGAATCCGGTGGCTAGGATGAGAGTATCAATCTCATACCTTTTATCAGCTTCTAAGGCATCTGAATAAATTTCTTTGATTGGACTCTCTTTAAGATTAATTAGGTGTACATTTTCTCGGTTGAAAGTCTCGAAATATCCTGTATCGACACAAAGTCTCTTACCACCAATATGATAATCTGGGGTAAGAAGAGATGCCGTTTGCGGATCTTCAACAATTTCCTTTATTTTATTACGTACAAAATTTGCTGCCACTGCGTTAGCATCCTTGTCTATAGGGATATCGGCATATCCACCAAAGAAACCTAAACCGGCTCCTTGCCAATTTTCTTCTAATTGTCGGTTAACTTCATCAATATCTGTCTCAGCAATAAGTGCCTCATCTGATATTGCTGCTATACCGAACCCGTTTAAATAATTATCTTTTCTAAAATCGGAATACCTTGACTTAACTTCTTGCTCTACATCCTTATCCATAGGTCCATTATTAGAAGGGATCGAATAATTTGGTGTTCTTTGAAAAACATAAAGTTCATCTGCTTGATTAGCTATCAATGGGATGGATTGAATTGCAGAAGAGCCTGTACCTATTATTGCCACTTTCTTTCCTGAAAAATCTTGCTCCTCTTGAGGCCATGTAGAAGTTTGGAGTATTTGACCTTTAAAATTCTCTAACCCTTGAAAATCAGGTTTATTTGGTACAGAAAGACATCCCGTTGCAAAAATGCAAAATTTTGATCTATATTTGCCTTTGGATGTAAGAATGCTCCATTTTGAAGAGGACTCATCAAATGTGGCATTGATAACCTCTTCTTCAAAATTGATATCATCCCTAAGTTCATATTTATCAGCGACGTGATTTATATATTCTAATATTTCAGGTTGAGCAGAGTATTTCTCAGACCAATTCCACTCCTGTTGCAGATCGTCATCGAATTGATATGAATACTCTAATGAAGGTATGTCACACCTAGCACCAGGATATCTATTCCAATGCCAGGTTCCCCCTACTTGGTCTGCCTTTTCTATAATAACAGCCGTTAAACCGAGCTTTCTTAGTTTAAGAAGCTGATATAAGCCTGCAAAACCAGCTCCAACAATTAATACGTCAAATTCCTTTGTTATGTTCTCTTGACTCATAGTTACCTTCTCCAAATCCTAATTAAAGTATATATAAACTTTTAGGGATTTTTAATATCAACTGAAATTTTTTATTGGTCTAGCTATAGTTTACGGTGAGGAAATTTCTCTTTTGAAGCTATTTTTTCAGACCTTAAAATTAAATAATAGGCAAAAACAATTTGATCAAGCTCTTTAGCTTTGAGTTTTGCTTCTTCCATAAGAACGGAATCAATGAAATCTTGATCTAACTCCTCAATAACTTTTCCTAAATGGAATCTATTTGCTTGCATAAGTAATTAAAAAAATATCCTTTTGTTAGTAACTCTCAGTTGGTAATATTCAGAGACTAATTTTGGACGAATCAGCGAAAGAGCATTATACAATTTACTTATGAAAAATACCTTATTGGCACCAGCCCTCGAAACTAAGATCGATAAAAATTCTGAAGAATTTAATCAATACAAAGAAGCCATGTTAGAAAAACTAGATGGCATTGAAGACTTACTAGATTTTGTTGAACTGGGAGGTGGCATGCACCACCATGAAAGGTTAGCCGCTAGGGGAAAAATGTCTGTTCGTGAAAGAATCGCTAATTTTTTAGATCCTGACACTCCCTTTCTTGAGATAAGCTCACTTGCTGCATATGCATCAGATTATCCTGTAGGTGGCGGTGCGGTTGCAGGAATAGGAATAGTAGCAGGGACGGAAGTAGTTATTTTTGCGAATGATCCTACAGTTCTAGCCGGTGCGATGCATGCTTTTTCGGGTAAGAAATGGTCCAGAGCAATGGAAATTTCGCGAGTTAATAAAATCCCTTATGTACAGTTTGTTGAGTCAGCGGGGGGTGATTTAAGAATGGGCGGAGGTAAAGGCAAAAAAGGTGCAGCTGGAACTATATTAGGTGCTGGTCATTTTGCCGAATCAGGAAGAACTTTCTATGAAGTTACTGAACTTTCTAAATTGAGAATTCCTACAATCTCAATTGTTTTTGGTTCTTCTACAGCAGGAGGAGCATATCAACCGGGCATGTCTGATTATAATATTTTCATTAAGAAACAGTCTAAAGTGTTTCTTGGTGGTCCACCGCTGGTCAAAATGGCAACTGGAGAAGAATCAGATGATGAAACTCTTGGTGGAGGACAAATGCATGCTGAGGTTTCGGGGTTAGCAGATTATCTAGCAGAAGATGAGATGGATGCTCTGAGGATAGGAAGAGAAGTTGTCTCTCACTTAAATTGGAGAAAAGAAGGCAAAGAACCTAGTATGAAATCTGATGATCCAATTTTAGATACTGAAGACCTGTTGGGATTAGTTGACCCAGATCTAAAAAGACCCCTTGACGTAAGAGAGGTTATTGGGCGCATTACAGATGGATCTAGATTTGAAGAATTTAAACCTTTATTTGGACCAACTTTAATATGCGGTTTTGCAACTATTCACGGATATACGGTAGGAATTTTAGGAAATAATGGACCTATCTTTCCCGATACAGCAGCAAAAGGAGGACAGTTTGTCCAATTATGCAATCAAATAGACATACCTATAATATTCCTTCACAACATAACGGGCTTTGTAGTAGGAAAAGACTTCGAAAGAGCTGGTCAGATTAAAAGAGGAGCTCAATTTTTGAATTCTGTATCCAATTCTACCGTTCCACATCTCACTATTATTATAGGAGCGAGCTATGGAGCAGGAACTTATGCAATGTCAGGTAGAGCTTATGATAATAAATTCACTTTTTTATGGCCTACTGCAAAAGTAGCGGTAATGGGTCCTCAGCAAATTGCCGGTGTAATGTCGATAGTTCGTAGAGCAAGAGCTGCAAGAACTGGAGAGAAATTTGATGAAAAAGAAGATGCCAAAATGGTTGCGTTTGCCGAAAAGGCTCAAGAGGAAGGTTCGTTAGCATTAAGGGCAACTGGAGCAATAAGTGATGATGGCATTATTGATCCAAGAGATACGCGTACAGTATTGGGCATATGTCTCTCTTTAGTTAACGGAAGAAAAATTGAAGGCGCACCTGGATATGGAGTATACAGACTATGACTTTTCATAAATTATTAATCGCTAACAGAGGCGAAATAGCCTGCAGAATTATTAAAACTGCGCATGAGATGGGGATTTCTTGTGTGGCGGTCTATACAGAGGCCGACTCAAATTCACCTTTTGTAAGAATGGCTGATGAAGCAGTGAAACTGAGCGATACTTATCTGAATGGTAAAGAAATAATCGATGCTGCGAAACAAACTGGCGCTCAAGCAATACATCCTGGCTATGGGTTTTTATCAGAAAATGCGAAGTTTTCTAGAGAAGTTCTCAAAGAGGGCTTAATTTGGGTTGGACCTAGCTCAAGAGTGATTACTTCAATGGGAGATAAATTAAAAGCAAAGGATATAGCTGAGAAAGCAGGCGTCCCTACTCTGCCGATGACTACTGATCCTAAAAAAGCCAATACGATTGGCTACCCGATCCTTATTAAGGCTGCTGCAGGAGGTGGCGGAAAGGGTATGAGAATAGTTGAAGATAAAAAGGATCTTAAAGAAGCAATAGCGGGTGCTCAACGAGAGGCACAAACTGGATTTGGTGACGACAGAGTATTCATCGAAAGATATGTTGCATCTTCAAGACATATTGAAATACAAATTTTAGGAGATTCTCACGGAAATGTTGTCCATTTAGGTGAAAGGGAATGCTCTATACAAAGAAGACATCAAAAGATCATTGAAGAGTCACCCTCTCCAAGAGTAGATTCGGAAATGAGAGCAACGATGGGCGAAGCTGCAATTAAACTTGCTAAAAAACTTAAATATGAGTCTGCTGGAACAGTCGAATTCTTGGTAGATGACAAAACAGGTGAATTTTGGTTTCTTGAGGTAAATACAAGGTTACAAGTAGAGCATCCTGTAACTGAAGAAGTCACTGGAAAAGATTTAGTTTATGAGCAATTACGTATAGCTAGAGGTGAGGAACTTGGTTATTCTCAAGCCGATATCAGTTGGGAAGGCTCTTCTATAGAAGCTAGGCTATATGCTGAAGACCCTGCAAATGACTTCTTACCAGCTACTGGAACTCTTATTGCATACGAAAATGATACTAATATAGATGCAAGATGGGATACGGGTATAGAACAAGGATCAGTTGTAGGAACAGACTTTGATCCAATGTTAGCTAAAGTAATTACTAAAGGTAAAACTAGAACCGATGCCGCCAATAAACTTGCACTTGCTTTGGAAACTATGCACATAGGTGGTGTTACCACCAACAGAGATTTTCTGGTGGCCTCTCTAAGAACAAAAGATTTCTTAGACGGTAAAACAACTTCAGACTTTATAGATAAGACTAATCCTCAAAGAGCAGTAGTCCTGAAAGGATCAGTCTTAGAAAATGCACTATCTGCAGTTGCTTTATGGATCCAAGGACAAAATAGAGAGAATGCAAATATTTTGAAAGAGATACCCACTGGCTGGAGAAACTCTCGCCTACCAAGGCAAAAAATAAATCTACGTTATATGGAAGAAGATTTGTTAGTTTCTTACAAAGCCAATAGAGATGGTTCTTTCGATATAAATGATGGAACGATCGCTAAAGTAATTGAATGGACGGCTTCAGGTATTGATATTGAAGTTAATAATTCAAGATTTTTCTCTAAGGTTACTAGAGATAATGAGAATATTGTTGTTCATGGTCCTTGGGGTGATGCTCTATTTACAATATTACCTAGATTCACATTGCCAGGCTCTGAAGCTCTTGCAGGTGGATTAGTTGCTCCTATGCCAGGTAAGGTTGTTGATTTAAAAGTAAAAACTGGGTCTAAAGTTAAGAAAGGAGATACTTTGGTGATTCTTGAGGCAATGAAAATGGAACACCAAGTTAAGGCTCCTGAAGATGGGAAAATTACGAAAGTGTTAATCAAAAAGGATGATCAATTAGAGAATGGCGCTCTTCTAATGGTTCTGGATAATTAGAAAATTATGGCTGACTCTAAAGAAAAAATAATCATAGGTAACTGCAGTGGATTCTACGGAGATAGATTATCTGCAGCGAGAGATATGGTTGACGGTGGACCTATAGATGTACTCACTGGAGACTATTTAGCTGAATTAACAATGACAATCCTATATAACCAGAAAATGAAAAGAGGAGATGATCAAGGTTATGTAGGTACTTTCTTGAAACAATTCAAAGATGTAGCAGTTTCATGCCAAGAAAAGAATATAAAAATAGTTACTAATGCAGGAGGACTTAATCCCTCCTCTATGGCAAAGAAGATAGAGGAGATTGTTGAAGAATTAAACTTAAGCCTAAAAGTAGCTTACATTGATGGAGACGATCTTATACCAAGGATTGATGAATTAAAGGAGGCTAATGAACCTCTGGCGAATATAGAAAAAGGTAACTCTTTGCATGATTATTCAAAAAAACCTTTAACCGCAAATGCGTACTTTGGTGCTTGGGGAATAAAAGAAGCTTTAGATGCTGGAGCAGATGTAGTTGTTTGCCCTAGAGTTACAGACGCTGCCGTTGTTATTGGTCCTGCAGCATGGAAGTATAATTGGTCAAGAGATAACTACGATGCCCTCGCAGGAGCACTGGCGGCTGGCCATATTATTGAATGTGGAGCACAAGCTACAGGGGGTAATTACTCCTTTTTTCATGAAGTTCCTTCTTTTTTTAACATAGGCTATCCAATAGCGGAAATCTATGAAGACGGTAGTTTTACGATAACTAAACATCCTGGTACTGGTGGACTCGTTTCAGTTGGCACTGTAACAGCACAGCTTCTATATGAAATAGGTTCTCCTGCCTATATGAATCCTGATGTGATAGGACATTTTGACACACTTAAGATGGAACAAGAGGCAGAAGATAGAGTTTTTGTGAGTGGGTGCAGAGGTTCAAGTGCTCCTAAAACTCACAAAGTATGTGTAAATCTCGCTGGAGGTTATAGAAACGGAACAGAGATATTATTGACCGGAATTGATATTGAAGATAAAGCCAAGCTTGTTACTGATTTAATATTTGATAATGTGGGCGGAAAAGAGCAATTTGATCACGTAGATATTCAATTAATAAGAACTGATCATAATAACCCTGTATCCAATGAGGAGGCACAAGCTTCTCTCAGAATCTCAGTAATGTCTCAGAATCCTGATCTCGTCGGTCGCCTTTTCAGTGCAAAAATTGTAGAGCTCGGACTTGCAAGTATACCTGGCTACACTGGAAGATCTGGTATGCCATCGGGTCCATATATTCAATATTGGCCAGCTTTAATAGATAGCAAATATATTAAAGAAAGCGTTCATGTTGATGGAAAAACAATAGATGTAATTCCTACCAGCCAAATGGACTATGAAGAGATTTATTATCAGAAAGAGCCTTATGAAAATAATCTTCTTTCATCTGAAAATCTAATAAAAACAAAATTTGGAAAACTTTACGGAACAAGGTCTGGAGATAAAGGTGGGTGTGCAAATTTAGGTGTATGGGCTAAAAATCAAGATGCTTATTCCTATCTGTACGATTTTTTAACCACAGAAAAGCTTAAAGAACTGTTACCGGATCTTGAGGAATACGAAATAGACAGGTATGAACTGCCTAATATACTTTCTTTAAATTTTTATGTTCATGACATCTTGCAAGATGGTGTCTCATCCTCTACCCGTTTAGATGGCCAAGCAAAATCTTTGGGAGAGTACTTAAGAGCTAAAGATATAGAAGTTCCTGATTTTTTAACTAATTAATAAACAGATGAGTAAAGATTTATCCCTTGAAGGTTTGGTTTTCCAAGCAACTAAAATTGATATTGAAGAAAATGTCCTGACTATTACTTTGAATAGGCCAGAAAAAAAGAATGCCTTGAATAACGTAATGATGAACGAAATTTGTTACGCATTAAGTTATGCAAAACAAGAAAGAAAGATCAGAGTTGTGGTAATTGCTGCTGAAGGTGACGTTTTTTGTGCTGGAGCAGACCTAAGAAGAGAAAAAGCTGAATCAAATGTACCAAAAATTGAAGGTTCAGATGATATAAGTATGCTTATCAGGCATCTCTACAAACCTGTGATTTGCAAAATCCAGGGATCGGTACATGCAGGAGCACTGCTAATGGTGACGAACTGTACACACGCTATTGCAGTTGAAGATGCAAAGTTTTCTGCTCCTGAAATCTTAAGGGGAGTTTGGCCTCATATGGTAATGGCCGGATTATTCAGAGTGATGCCAAAAAGAGCTGGTTTAGACTTTTGTATGAGAGGTCAAGCAATTGATGCAAAAAAAGCCGAAGAATGGGGACTGATTAATGAATCAGTACCAAGAGATAAATTGACTGAAGCCGTAGATATATTAGCCAAAGATCTTGCAAGTCTAGCTCCTGGAACAATGCAATTTGGATTAGAGGCATACGTGAAACAAGACGCGATGGATTTTGATGAGGCATTACCTTATCTCGGAAAAAAGAGTGCCGAAACTTTTGCAGGCCCTGATGCTCAAGAAGGAATTGCCGCATTTTTAGAAAAAAGAGAACCTAAGTGGGATTAGTTCTCTTTGTGGCCATATAAATAGCCGTCAATACTATCAAACCTCCAAAGAACTGAAGCGGGCTTAAGATTTCTTGAAGAAGAAACCAGCCATAAAATGCTGCTGCGACTGGCTGCATTAACAAAACTAGCGATGATAAATGTGCACTAACCTTAGATATTCCTGAAGTAATCATTCCCTGGGCTATAGTTTGAGAAAAGATTGCGTATGAAAGTAGAATAAAAAATTCTTTCCAGCCTATTCTTAAATCCTTTGCTTCAATTAGACTGATTGGTAATAAACATATCGTTGTTACGACTGTTACTAAAAATAAAGTTCTTGCAGGCTTCATCTCATGAGTGAGATCTTTTATAGACAAAATATATCCAGCATAGAAAACTGCAGCTGCTATTCCTAAGGTGTCTCCAAAAACCATCAATTCTTCGCCTGGAAGAACAACCATCAATACACCTATTAGAGCTAAAAAGAGTGTAAGAATAAAAGATAACTGGATTTTGTAACCTAAAAAAAGGAGGCCAAAAATAACAACAAAAACAGGTGCCGTATTAGCCATTAGGGTGGCATTAGCTACAGAAGTAAAAGATAAAGACCAGTTCCAAATTGACATATCTAAGGCAAAGCATAAACCTCCTAGAAGTAGAAAAAATATATTCCTTCTAGTCCAGGCTATATTTGACGAATCATTTATCTCTTGATGCTTCATCCAAAAGTATAAAAATGGCAAAGCAAATAATGACCTATAAAAGGCAATTAAGGACGGCGAGGATTCGCTAATTTTCACAAAAATGCCTGAACCTCCTAGCATTGATGCTCCAATCAATAAGAGCAACACCCCTTTAAAAAGGTCTCTGGATATATTTTTATCTTCGTTCAAATTCTTAAGTTATACTTTTATTCGATGTTTCAAGATCCCTCTAACAATCAAGAAATAATATCTGTATCGGATATAAATAACCTTGCAAAAGGTTTACTAGAAAAAGATCTATCTAATGTCTGGATACAGGGTGAAATTTCTAGCTTCACTGCTCATGGTTCAGGCCATTGGTACTTTACCATAAAAGACAAAAAGTCCTCTTTAAGCTGCGTGATGTTCAAATTTGAAAATCAAAATGTCCTATTTGAACCAAAAGTTGGGGATGAGCTAATTTTAAATGGAAATATAAGTATTTATGCACCGTCTGGCAGATACCAATTTAATGTAAAGCATATTGAAGTGTTTGGCGAGGGAGCATTACTTAAGGCGTATGAAGACCTTAAAGAGAAACTAGAAAAAGAAGGCTTATTTGATCAGAGTACAAAAAAAGAGATTCCCTTATTACCTTTGTCCGTAGCTGTGATTACGTCTGAGACTGGGGCGGTCTTTAAAGACATTATTAATGTGCTCAGAAGAAGGTCTCCTCTTGTTCAACTCACCTTGATCGAGTCAAAAGTTCAAGGGAAGACAGCAGATAGGGAAATTACAAAAGCAATAAGGCAAGCTAATGTGACAGAGTGTTTTGACCTAATAATTTTAGCCAGAGGCGGTGGCTCCATGGAAGATCTTTGGTGTTTTAATATGGAATCTGTTGCAAGAGAGATCTATAACTCTAGGCTTCCTATTATCAGTGCCATAGGACATGAAACAGATTTCACTATAAGCGATTTTGTTTCTGATCTAAGAGCACCAACTCCCTCAGCAGCTGCAGAAATAATAAGTCAGTTTCATTCTAATCTATTTGAAGAGGTTAAAAGGCATCAAGTAAATTTGAAAAATACATTTCTAGGTAGATTAAATAGCTACGGAGAAGATTTGGATCACAAGGTAGCACTATTGAGACATCCAGGTGACAGACTAAGAGAGACGACACAGAAGATTGATACTATTGAAATTAGACTTAAGAATGTTTTGACCAATATAACACTGGATAAAAAAAATGAGTTGGCAGAAAAAAATTCTAGCTTAATAAATTTCTCGCCGATAACAAAGATTAAAGCCAATCAAAACCTAATTAATTTGGCTTTAATCAATTTAAAAAATTTAATTAATACTAAGATTGAACTTGATAAAAAAATCTATCAAAGCAATGTTAGTACCCTGGAAGCGGTTAGTCCCCTTGCGGTACTATCCAGAGGGTACTCGATTGTGACTGATGAAAAAAATAAGATACTTTCTTCTGCAAAAAATTTAACTAAGGATAAGAATATAAAAGTCAATTTTAAAGAGGGAAAGGTGTTGGCAAAAGTAGTTAAGAAATTAGATGAAGAATAATTTCATTGCTATATTTGCATTAATAATTTCTTCTTGCTCCACCCTGCCCAAAGAGATAACCAATTCTGAATGTATATTTCCAACTAATAACACTTATCCAGGAGGGTTGATCAACTACCCTCTAGATTCGATTAAGAGTGATGTGGAGGAAAATTTAAAACTTGGAGATTTGATATTTGCAACGTGTAAGTCTGATTCGCAATTAATCGTTCTAGCACCTATTCCTCTTTCTTATAAAGAAAATAAAGTTCAAGTAACAGTCTCTAATAAAGTAGTTGCCTCTATTCCTTTACAAAATAAAGCTTATAGAGAGTCGAGAATAGAAATACAAAATAAGAGCTTGGTTAATCCTCCTGAAGTTATGCAGAACAGAATCAAAGAAGAATATATTCAAGGTCAAAAAGCCAAGAATACATTGACTAGAAGAGGATCGAAACAAGTCATGATGAACAAGCCCCTTGCGGGCATTATTAGCAGTGAATTTGGAGTGAGGAGATTCATAAATAATCAACCGAGAAATAGACATATAGGTCTAGATATAGCTGCTACAGAAGGAACACCGGTAAAAGTTCCTCTAAAAGGTGAAGTCATACTTGAGGGCAATTTCTTTTATAAAGGAAATGTAATTTATTTAGATCATGGCGACGGTCTAGTAAGCAGCTATTCGCATTTAAAAAGTAAAACAGTGACTCTGGGCCAGGAAGTCTCTGAGGGGGACATTTTAGGGTATGTTGGTAGTACTGGAAGAGTTACAGGTCCCCATCTACATTGGGAAGTTTTTTATTTAGGTATTCCTATTAACCCAGAAATTTTTCTTAAAGAACTTTACTAGTTAGTGATGTATGCCTCAAGACTCTCTTGGGTTTGAGGTCCTATCAAGGTATGTAGTAGTTTCCCTTCGGGATTAATTATGTAAGTTGCTGGCAGACTGGGGGGAGCCTCCCACCCGAATAAAATTCCAGGGTCAGTTAAGATGCTTGGAACATTTACTCCAAATCTTATGATTTGATTTTGTAACTCTTCTCCCTCGAGTCTGTCAAAATTATAAGTAAGCACAAGTGCATGATCTTTATTATCATTATAAAAACTTTCGAGTTCTGGCATTTCTTTGATACAAGGTGGGCACCAATCAGCCCAGTAATTAACAATTAACCATTTACCTAAAAAATCATTTAATTTGCCTGAATTACCATCTACCAACCTATAGTCTGGTTCGGAACAAGAACTAAGGACTAATATAAGATTTATGAGAAAAAAATATTTAGTCTTGTAATATACTTCTTTTAACATTCTTCAATAAATTTGCTAATGAACAATTTTACCATTTACCACAATCCTAGGTGTAGTAAATCTAGACAAACACTGGAATTGCTAAAAGAGAAAAATATTGAACCAGAAGTTGTTCTGTATCTTGACAATCCTCCTTCTAAAGATGAAATCTCCAAGTTGCTAAGTATTTTAGGAATAAATCCTAGAGAATTGCTAAGAAAAGGCGAGGATGAATACAAAACACATAACCTAAAAGATCAAACGATAAGCGACCAAAAAATAATTGAAATAATGTCTGAAAATCCTAAACTCATTGAAAGGCCAATTGTTATCTCAAATAATAAGGCTATCATTGGCAGGCCTCCAGAAAATGTGTTGAAGTTGATCAATTAATAAAACCATGGAACAAAAAACTTTCTTCGAAAAATTTAAAAAAAATCCTCTATTCTGGATTTTTTCTGGCCAATTATTCTTCCTGTCTCTCAATGTAATCTTCTTGATTGCCCTTCTAATAGGTGTAATTTCATTTATCAGCTCTATATTCATGGATGAATTTGATGATCCCACCGACAAAGCTTTAGTAATTAGGCCCTTGGGACCCATCGTTGAACAAGTTGCGGGTTCAGATGATCCCTTTGATAATCTGAGCGGTGATTTACCGAGAGAGCTGTATGTAGGTGATCTTTTAGAAGTATTAGAAACAGCAGCTTCCGATGACAGAGTTCAAGATATTATCCTTAGCTTAGACAACATAAATGGAACAGGACAAGCTGTGCTTTATGATGTAGGTAACGCTCTTCAAAAAATTCAAGAAGCAGATAAAAATATTATTGCTGTGGGTGATTACTTCACTAGGAGTGGATATTACTTGGCATCCTTTGCTGATGAAATAATCATGAATAGTGACGGACTAGTGGAAATGGATGGATTTGGCAGAAGTAGATTATTTTACAAGTCCTTTTTAGACAAAATAAAAGTAGATTTTAATGTTTTCAGAGTTGGAACTTTCAAATCTGCAGTTGAGCCGTACTTAGGAAATGAAATGTCTGAAGCTGCAAAAGAAGCTAATCTTGCTTATTTAGACGTTCTTTGGAGTTCCTACAAGGACGTTATATCCAAAAATAGAGGGATGACTTCTGAAGAAATTCAATATTTAGTTGATAACTCCGATTCAATTCTCACAGAAGAAGGCTTATCCAGTTCTGAGGCTATCTTAAATTATGGACTTGTAGATAAACTACTGCCCAGAACCAAAACTAGAAGTTATCTCAAAGAGCTTTTTGGTGAATCAGATGATAAAAAAAGTTTCGCTCAAATCTCTGGATATGAATATTTCAGACTTATCCAATCTGAAAAAAGTGTTGTTTCTGCTGAAGACAAAATTGCGGTCGTAGTTGCGAGAGGCACGATTGTTAATGGAGTTCAACCACCTGGTACGATTGGTGGTGACTCTACCTCTAGATTAATACGTGAAGCACACGAAGACGAAAATGTAAAAGCTATAGTTTTAAGAGTTGATTCTGGTGGAGGAGGAGTTTTTGCTTCTGAGCAAATAAGACTGGAGCTACTGGAGGCAAAAGAAAAAGGTCTGACAATTATTGCTTCTATGGGCAATGTTGCTGCATCAGGAGGTTATTGGATTTCTGCGAATGCTCATGAAATTTGGGCATCACATAACACTATCACTGGATCTATTGGAATCTTCGGTATATTACCGACTATTGACAGAGCCCTGAGTGAGATTGGTATTAATAGTGATGGAGTGAAAACTTCTAGATTAGATCTATCCGGAGATGTAACAAGTCCACTTGATGAAGGTTTATCAAAAATTATTCAAAGCGAAATTGAATACGGTTACAAGAGATTTATAGGGTTAGTAAGTCAGGCTAGGAACATACCGATCGAAGAAGTAGATAAAATAGCTCAAGGTAGAGTTTGGGCCGGCTCCACAGCCTTAGAGCTTGGCTTGGTTGATAATATTGGTAACCTCCAAATGGCTATAAAAAGAGCTGCGGAACTTGCAGAGATTGATGAATATAACTCCTATTATCCTGAACAAGAAGTTAATTGGAGGGAACAAATTTTTAATAGACTTTCAGGATATATTGGTTGGGCTATTCCTTCCCTTATTAAAGAAAATATCCTGGTTAAGGAAACGGTGAGAGTTTTACAGGATATTGAAAAGCTTAATGACCCGAAGGGAATATATATTATTTGTGAAGACTGTCAGATCTAGTTTGTAACAACTCTCTGACTAGGGATTGAGTGACTCTTCTTTTTTTCTTTAAAGAATAAATATCTAAATCGTTAATTAAATTCAATAAGTCAGATAAACTTCTTGAGGTATGGCTGACTATATATTCTATTGTCTTATTATCTAGGGAAATGCCTTTTCTTTCAGATGATTGATGCAAGGCTTCTATCTTTTCTTCATCTGTAATTTCAGGGATTTCTATTGCAGTAAAATATGACAATCTTGACTTTAAGTCTTTCAATCCTATCTTTAGATCTTTTGAGACTAGATTAGAAGATAAATAGATCTTGGTATTACCAGAAAGGGCATCATTAATTAGAGCAAATATCTGCAATTCCCAATCTTGATCTTGAGGTAATCGATCTATTTTTTCAATTAGCAAGACATCTAGACTACCTAAATTCTGAAAAATTTCATGAGAGGTTATCCGACTATCATCAAGTGAGAGATGCAGTGTCTTCTTATTTAGATTGATAAACTCCTTATTAAGGGCTTGCATTATGTATGACTTCCCCACCCCTTCGAGTCCCCAAATAAAAAAGAGATTTGAAACTGAAGTATCTAAAATGGTACTTCTCAAAAATTCTAAAGAATTGCTATTACTTTTACATTTAATAAACTTATCTAAGCTGACCGAATCATCCAATTTAATATTTAAGCTTAACTGGTCAGGTAACTGGTTCATAAAATTTGTTTGAATATAGATTTACCTTCATTTCGCAAATAAGTGAAAAGGCTTAAAATAATAAAGAACGTTACACCCGCCATTGCTATCCATTGGAAATAATAAGGCAATATGTTGAAAGCTGACTCAGTCAATACGATGATAAATAAAGCTATGATCCATCCGGTATAGTGCTTACCCCATCTATTTGGCAAGGCTTGTTTGTTTTCAAAAAGTAATAAATGCAACATAGCCCCAATGAGAATGATTCCATCTCTAGAAAGAATTAAATAAACAAACCACAAAGGAAGTTTTTCGGAAAAAGCGAAAGCCAGCAATGTTGCAACAATAAGACATTTATCAGCTAGAGGATCAGCAAATTGACCAAAGTCGCTAAACCAATTAAATTTTCTGGCGAGGTATCCATCAAGACCGTCAGACAGCCCTGCTATAATAAACAGAATAAGAGCTAAAAAATCTTCACCTTCATATATACAAATACTTATTGGGATAACAAGGATAAATCTAAGCCCAGTTATTAAATTTGGTATAGCTGATAACATTTTTAACTTGTTGTATATTTAAATGAAATTATATCCTGAGATAACGTATTAATTTTTTTATAATTTTCATGTATGTTCAACAAGCTGAGTAAATCCGACTCTGCACCATAATGAGATAAAGAAATTTTAATATTCTCTCCTTCAATTTCTAGAACAGTAACATCATAGATGAGAACCTGAGTGCTCAAATCATCTAAGATCCGCCCCAAAACATCAAAATTATTTATTCCTTCAAATCTTATTTGAGTTTTATTTTGTATATTTTTATTAACTACCAAAGATCGTCTCAGATTAACTTTATCCAAGAGATCATTAAATATATCTGAAGCAGAAGAAGCATCTTGCTCAGCAGAAGATAGACATTTTGGTTCTTCTAACAAAAGACCAAATTCGTCTTTGGTAAAGCAAAGGAGCCAAGAATCAATATCATATCTTCTTGAGATTTTATCCATGAAAAGTTGTGGATAAATTGAACCTAAAGATTCGTAATAATTGATATCCGTTAGATCCATTAACGGTCTAGTCATCTTAGCATTCCGGTTAGTTGATAAATTTTCTAAGTTATTCTTGAGAGTGTTACACCTATCTAATTCGTCAAGATTTTCAATACTCTTATCTATTTCTACACAAGGAAGAAAAGTGAGTATTAAAGGATTATCAGATAACCAGATAGGTAGTTCATTTTGAGATAGGTAGCTCCTTATAGAATCTCCTTCAAAAATAAAACTTGCAACAATTCCCCCTTCATCGCTTGCCAGTTTATATTGAGATATGAAAGTTTCTGGTGTATCTACCATCTTAGTAATTGATGTTTTTTCAAGAATCTTAGAATTGCCTGTCAGGTTTACTAGCAATGAGGATAATCCACTTTGCATTCCTTCTCTAATTGAGTTCTGATCCGTCCCTTCAATGGAAACAATTTTTTCGTAATTCTTTTTTAAGCTGTATATTTCTGCAGAGCTTAAGAAGCCTAAGCTATTAATCAACGCGATACAGATAAAAAAAATTTTAAACATTATTAATTAATTCAGAAGTATTTATCTAAGATAGGTAAAATAGAGCAAAACTATCGCCAAGTCGATGCCAATAGACGATAAAGAAAAAGAAAAAAATAAACAAGACAGTTCTCAAGAAGAGCTAAGTTACAAGCTGTCGGGAGTCGATGTTGATGCTGGGTACGAGCTTGTTCAAAAAATCAAACCATTCGTAGAAAAAACTCGCAGACCAGAGATACTATCTGGTCTAGGCTCTTTCTCAGCCTTGAGCCGTATTCCAAAACATATAGAAAATCCATTACTTGTTACTTGTACAGATGGTGTAGGTACAAAAATAGAAATTGCCAGAGAAATGAACAATTTTTCCACTATAGGTATTGATTTGGTTGCGATGTGTGTAAATGATCTTGTGGTTTGTGGCGCAGAACCCCTTGTTTTTCTTGATTATTACGTAACGGATAAACTAGATGTAGATACAGCTTCTAAAGTAATAGAAGGCATAGCTAAAGGCTGCGAAGAAGCCAAATGTTCCTTGGTTGGAGGAGAAACTGCTGAGCACCCTGGAAGTTTTCCTGAAAACAGCTTTGATTTGGCTGGATTTTCTCTTGGTGTAGTAGATGAGAATGCAATAATTGGACAAGATGGTCCAAAGAATGATGACATACTGATTGGTATTGAATCATCGGGTTTTCACTCGAATGGATTTTCACTTCTAAGAAAAGTAATTTCAGATTACAAACTCGATCTTAAATCTAAAGTTCAAAATGAGCAGATAGGTGACATTCTTTTAAAGCCAACAAATATATACGTTTCAGAAGTTTTAGCTCTCAAGAAAATTCTAGAAATTAATTCAATATCCCATATAACCGGAGGAGGATTCTTGGAAAATATTCCCAGAATGTTGAATAAAAACCAAAAAGCTATTATCAAGCATGACTTTACTGATTGGCCTGCAGGGCATTACTTTGAATGGCTAATGGAAATAACAAATATGCCAAAAGATAATTTAGTAAACACATTTAACTGCGGTGTAGGGCTAGTTATAGCTGTCAGCGAGTCTGATGAGGAAGATGCATTGGGTATCTTAAATCAATCTTATTTTGCAAAAACGATTGGTAGAGTTGAAGAAAGAAAGGTGAACGAAGAAGCTATTTCTTTTGTCTAATTATTATGTCCTCATTTAAAGTTGCAGTTCTTATATCTGGCAATGGTTCGAATCTGCAAGCCATCATTGATTCATTTAAAACAAATAAGCTAATAGAAGTCTGTTGTGTGATAAGCAACAGGCAAAACGCATTTGGTTTAGAAAGAGCTACTAAAGCAGGAATCAAAAATTACTTTATAGATCATAGTAAATTTGTTTCACGAGAAGAATTTGAAAAGGAATTAATTCAAGTACTCGAAAAACACAATGTTGATCTTATTGTTTTAGCTGGTTTTATGAGAATTCTGAGTAATCTATTCGTTGATAAGTACATAGGCAAACTTATAAATATTCACCCTTCCCTGCTCCCCAAACATAAAGGCCTAGATACGCATAGAAAAGTTCTAGATGGCAATGATAAATATCATGGAGTTACTGTTCATTTTGTAGATAATACCCTCGACGGTGGACCTATATGTGGACAATCAAGATTTGAAGTGCAAACAAAAGATATTGAGGAATTAGAAAAAAAGATTCATGAACTTGAATATGCAATATATCCGAAGGTAATAAAAGAAATAGCACAGGGTAAAATGTACTTATCAGAAGGGAAAGTTATTAAAAAATAGAAAATTATGGGAAATATATTTAAATCAGTATCAATCTTAGTTGCATTTAATTACCTTAATGCTGCAGAAGAGATCAAACCCTCGAGAGCTACCCTAGAAAGCAATGTTGGCGAGATGCAAGTCGAGATGATAAAACTGGATAATGGTTATTGGAAACTTAATTCTCTGTTGGATGGTGGTTCGATCGTCAAAAGAGAAGAGTCTGAAATTTTTGAGCTGGTTAATAATCAAATAAAACCTATTAAATATGACTTTAATCAAAGAATTTTATTCAGACGCTATAAAGCTTCAGCAGATTTTGATTGGAATGCGAATGAAGTCGAATTTGTAGAAGACAAAGATAAAGGAATTGTTGAGCTTTCAGAAAATGTCTTAGGTCCCAGCTCAGCCTCATTGCAACTTAGGCTAGATTTTAGGGAATTTGATAGAGATAAAATTCCCGACACTATATCGTATGTAGTTTATTGGAAAGGAACGATTAAAAATCGTACTTATGAAGTAAAAAAAGACAAAGAATCTATAGAGACACCTTTAGGAACCTATGAGGCTTTTAAAGTTTCAAGGCAATTCGAAGAGGGAAGCGAAAGATCTCAAGTTTTCTGGCTGGCTCCAGACTTAGATTTCTCTGTCATTAAAATATATGATAAGAATGATAGAGAGGTTGAGATAAAAATTAAAAACTTCGAAGAGATAGGTTAAGCCTTAGGTAAGGTTACTCCGGTTTGACCTTGGTATTTTCCACCTCTATCTTTATAACTGATTTCGCACTCTTCATCAGATTCTAGAAACAACATTTGAGCTACGCCTTCATTAGCATAAATTTTTGCAGGTAAACTTGTAGTATTCGAAAACTCTAATGTGACATGCCCTTCCCATTCTGGTTCCAATGGAGTCACGTTGACAATTATTCCGCATCTAGCATAAGTAGACTTTCCTAAACATATAGTTAGAACATTCCTAGGAATCCTAAAATACTCAATAGTACTTGCCAGGGCAAAGGAATTTGGTGGTATAACACAAACATCACTTTTAACATCTACAAAACTGTTTTCATCAAACCTTTTCGGATCTACAGTGGCAGAATTAATATTAGTGAATACTTTAAATTCATTGGAGCATCTTACATCGTATCCGTAGGAAGAAGTGCCATAGGAAATTAATTTCTCCTCCTTTTTACCTAATCTCACTTGTCCAGGTTCATAGGGCTCTATCATTTTATGATTTTGAGCCATTTCCTTTATCCATTTATCAGATTTAATGCTCATGATTTTTTATATTTCATCGTAATTGCTATTGTATGATACTGTGCCTCATAAAAAATAACATAAACTTTTACCTCATGAAAAAAATCTTCCTCCTTGCTCTTCTATTTTGGTTCAATTTTCTTTTTGCCGTAGATAATAAAATAAATTTACTTGAGCTTTATAAGGAGCTACATGCCAACCCAGAACTTTCTTATCAAGAATTTGAAACTTCAGAAAAATTAGCATTAATTCTAGAAAATATTGGATATAAAGTGACACGCAATATTGGAGGTAATGGAGTAGTTGCTCTTTTGGAGAACGGAGAAGGACGCACAATAATGCTGAGAGCAGATATGGATGGCTTGCCAGTTGAAGAAAAGACAGGCGCCACTTATGCCAGCACAAAGAAAGCAGTAAATTCTGAAGGAAAAGAAGTTTTTACAATGCACGCATGTGGACATGATGTTCATATGTCAGTATTAATAGGAGCAGCAGAATATCTCTTTAACAATCAGACTCAATGGCAAGGAACTTTACTTTTAATTTTGGAACCGGCTGAAGAAGTGAGTGGAGGAGCCAGAAATATGATAAAAGATGGTCTTTTCACTAAATTTCCTAGACCAGATTTTAATTTAGCTCTTCACGTAAGTTCTAGCCTTCAAGCCGGAAAGGTTGGTTATCTTCCGGGTTGGGCTATGGCAAATGTTGATTCTGTTGATATTACCGTAAAGGGGTTAGGTGGTCATGGAGCCTATCCTCATACCACAAAAGATCCTATTGTGTTGGCTGCAAATATAATCACTCAACTTCAGACCATAGTCAGCAGAAAAATCGCTCCGACTGATCCTGCTGTGGTTACTGTTGGATCAATTCACGGTGGAACAAAACATAATGTCATACCTAATGAGGTTAAACTTCAATTAACTTTGCGCTCTTACACAGACGAAGTAAGGAATGAGACACTATCTTCTATTGAAAAAATCGTAAGAGGCTCCGCAATTGCTGCAGGATTAACTGAAGAATATTTTCCCGTAGTTGAAATTAAAGACGAATATACTCCTGCAGTTTTTAATAATCCTGATTTAGTAGAAAAACTGCAAAAGAGCTTTGTGAAATCTCTCGGATCTGAAAATGTAATTAAAGTTTCTCCAGTTATGGGCGGGGAAGACTTTGGAATGTTTGGAAGAGTTGAGCCAATAATACCCACAGCACTATTTTGGCTTGGAGCTGTCAATAAAAAAGTCTACGAAAAAGCGATGAGAGAAGATTTAACTTTACCATCTTTGCATTCTGATTTGTTTTTACCCGATGCAGAGCCAGCGATTGAAACTGGCGTTAAAGCAATGTCTAACGCCGCTATAGATTTATTTAAAATTAAAAACTAAAGTGCACCCAAATGCTTAGGTTTAACGAATTTAGATAAAATATAGCCCGTAAAAAGCCAATTTAAAGACTCACCAACAAATTTTATTAGACTCCAGTAAATAGAGTTATCTAGCCAAAAAATATCAACTTGGTGATAAATAGAGAATGCACTTCCTAATATGAATATAAACAAAATTCTCTTTTTAGGAGTATCTAACATAGTCATAACTCTGTGCATTATCCAAGTAAGGATAAGGATAACTAGAAACTTCAAAAGGAAGCTAGAGAAGTAACTTGTGAAGGTTAAATTACCCTCGAAATTATTAGGTGCCGATACTTCTATGAAAGAAGTTGTAGCAATATAAAAACCTAATATTCCAAAAAAGAAATTAGCAAGTGAGGCTAATAAAAGTCCAAAAAAAATTCTCATCTACTCATTCCCTTTTAAATCTTGTCTTCCACTGAAAGCATGCATGATTGTTCCCCTATCAACATACTCTAATTCGCCTCCCAAAGGAACTCCTCTGGCCAACTTTGTTACTTTAAGTTGTTGAATATCCTTAAGATTATCAAAAATAAAGTGTGAAGTAGTCTCGCCTTCAAGTGTAGAGTTGGTTGCAAGTATAATTTCTTCAATATTTTCATTTTTTACCTTAGAAAATAATCTATCTAATGCCAATTCATCGGGACCTATGTCATCAATAGGTGATAAATGACCATGTAAGATAAAATAAAGTCCATTAAACTGATTACTTTGTTCGATAGCAAATACATCTGAAACAGATTCAACTACGCAAATTTGTTTTTTATTTCTTTTTTCATTAAGACAAATTTGACAAGTAGAAGATTCTGTAAAAATACGACAATTAGTGCACTTATCTACTGACTCTAGTGCCTCACCAAGAATACTAGCCAGTAGTTGCCCTGCATTTCTGTTTCTTTCCAACAAATGCAAAACCATTCTTTGAGCAGACTTGGGGCCAACGCCAGGAAGACATTGAAAGGCCTCAATAAGACTATCAACAAGAGGACTTACTTTACTCACTTCTCTGTTCTGGGCTCTATAGAGGATTCAATTACTTTCGCCCCAAATGCTTCTACTAGGCTTTTAACATTAGGGTCATCTTCAATTTCTTTTTGAGCATTTTTTAGCTCTTTCTTTTTCTCTTCCTCTTTAATTTGATTAGGTGATTCTTCAGAAAATTCACCAGCCTCTAGGAACAAATTACAGGGCACATCGAAGAATTCAGTTAAGGCGTCTTGAAGTTGTTTTCTATGTTTACCACTAAAAACATTGAGTTTTTCTTCAGGCATTGAAAGATAAATTACCGTTTCATCTGTTCTGACAAAGTAACAATGTGAGGCGAGTTGTTTAGTCCCTGGATCTAAATTGAGTTGATCAAATATCGTTTTCCAGTTTTTTGTAGATATGTCCAAATTTATATCTTTTAACTCTTCATTTTCTTCATTAGTAGACTGTTCCGCTATAGTAATAATTGGCTCTACAGCTTTTTTTGTATGTTTTAGATTGTTTTCTTGATTTTTAAAACCTTCGTCTTTGGTCTCTATTTCCGAAGGATTAGCTTTTTTTTTAGTTTGATGAGGTTGATTAGGAATAAATGAGACCATTCTTAAAAGAGCCATATCGAAACCTCCAGACAAACTTGGAGCAAGTTCCATATCTCTTTTAGCAATTAAACCTATTTGATATAAAAGCTGAAGGTCTTCTTCCGTTAAATTATCCAATAAGGCTAAAGCTTCCTCTTTGTTCAAATCAATTTCTTCCAATATTTCATCAGACACTTTGGCGAAAGACAATAATTGAATAGTTTCTAGTAAAAGATCCATCAACCTTAAATAATCAACACTTAATTGATTAATCTCATTTAGGCTAGCTAGCAAAGACTTTGAATCACCATCAGCTATATCTCTAAGAAGTTTTAAGACATTATCAGAAGGGAGAGTTCCCAGCATGGCTGCCACTTCTGAATCAGAAAGCTTTCCTTCGCAAAAAGCAATTGCCTGATCAGTAATAGTTAGCGAGTCGCGAAGACTCCCTCTTCCTGCTCTAGCAATTTGCTCTATAGCCATTTGATCAAAATCTACTTTCTCTTCTTTCAAGATAAAGGAAAGTCGATCGGTGAGTTGTTTATTGGTGAGATTTTTTAGATTGAATTGTAGACATCTAGATAGGACAGTGGCAGGGATTTTTTCAGGCAATGTAGTAGCTAAAATAAAAATAACATGCTCGGGAGGCTCTTCTAAGGTCTTTAAGAGCATGTTAAAGCTCTGTGTAGAGAGCATATGCACTTCATCTAATAAGTAAACTTTATACCTTGACGAACTTGGCATGTGCATTACCGTCTCGAGAAGTTGCTTTGTATCATCGACCCCTCTGCTGGAAGCTGCATCTATTTCTTGGAAATCCATAAAACTTCCCTCAGCAACAGATAAACAGGTAGAGCATTCATGACAAGGCCTTGAATCTAATCCCACTTCGCAGTTTAGGCTTTTAGCCAATATTCTTGCTATTGTGGTTTTTCCCACGCCCCTTGTTCCACTTAGAACAAAAGCTTGATGAATTTTATTTTGGTCAAGGCTATTACAGAGAGCTTGAACTACATGTTCTTGACCAACAACTTCTGAAAAGTCATTTGGTCTCCATTTTCTAGCTAAAACTTGGTAACTCATTTTGTTGGGTTTAGTATAGTTGAACTGGGTAGACTTTTATAAATTTTCCTTATCAAGCATCGAAAAAGCTTTATCTATATCTTGAAACTCAAAACCCCTGTAGTTCAAGAAATTTTTTAATTTTAAGATTTCTTTTGTCTCCTGGGGCACTTTGCCATTCAGCTTCTTTTTTAATGCATCTAAAGCATTCGAGGACCAATCAATTTCTTTTTCCAAAGAATAAAATAGATTTTCTTTTACACCTCTTTGAATTAATTCACTCTTTATTCGAAGTGGTCCAAATCCTCTTCTTTTTCTACTTTGAAAATAGCTCTCAGCAAATCTCTCATCACTCAATAATCCATCTCGCTCTAACTCTTTTATAGATTCTAAAAGCATTTCTTTAGACTCTACTTTTCTAGACATTTTTTGAAAGATTTCTTTAGAGGAATGCTCTCTTCTTGATAGAAAGTCCATAATCTTCAATCTAATTTCTTTTGGTTCATCAAGAATTTTCACAATTTAAGTATATTATTTATTAGAATATTTTAAACAATAAGAATCCATTATTATCGGGAGGGAATAATGCAACTTAACTATCTGAACAAACCACATTTTGAGAATGGAGCCATCAAGAATATCTCACAAGTGCTTGAAGAACATGGAATAAAGAATCCATTGATATGTACTGATCCTGGTCTAGCAAATATAGGTATGTCGGATATGATCAGAAACTTGCTTTCAAACGAGCTTTCGCCATCTTTCTACGAAGACACGCCAGCTAATCCTACCGAACAAGCTGTAAATGATGCCTTGGAAATATATAAACAAAATGAGTGTGATGGAGTAATAGGATTTGGGGGTGGATCAAGTATGGATTTAGCTAAAACTGTTGCTCTAATGGCCAATCATGAAGGAAATGTTGTCGACTACTCAGTAAATGAAGGAGGGGTTGGGAAGATCAACCAGACAATGCCAATGATTGCGATTCCGACTACCTCAGGAACAGGAAGTGAAGTTTCCTTGGGGGCAGTAATTATTATGAATGATGGAAGGAAACTAATTTTAGCCAGTGATCATCTAAGACCAACAGCTGCTATATGTGACCCTGAATTGACTTTGGGTTTACCTCCTGTTTTAACTGCTGGTGCTGGAATGGATGCTTTAACACATTGTATAGAAGCAGTAATGTCACCTGTTATCGACCCCCCTGCTGAAGCAGTAGGATTAGACGGAATCGAAAAGGTTGTTAGAGAAGAAAGCTTAATAAGGGCGGTCAAAGATGGTCAAGACAAAGATGCAAGATGGAATATGATGATGGCTTCTACAGAAGGTGCAATGGCATTTTCTAAAGGCCTTGGGGCAGTTCATTCAATGAGTCATGCTTTAGGTGCTGATCAAGAATTAAGACTTCATCACGGTACTCTCAATGGTGTCATTCTTCCTACAATTCTAAGGTTTAATAAAGATCATGTGGGTGATAAATACGCGAGAATTGCACGCGCCATGGGTAAAGATGAAAATGTAGATTTGGCCGATGAGATAGAGAAATTAAATGCGACCATAGGACTACCCGAAGGTCTTGGAGAAATGGGTGTAACGGAAGCAATGATTCCTCAGCTAGTAGCTCACTCAATGACAGATCCCAGCAATGCAACCACCCCAAGACTTCCTACTCAGGAAGAATGGGAGAAACTCTTTTTAGAAGCTATGTGATTTACTAGAAAAAAAGAACGTTAAGACAATATATAACTATAAAAATTCCTAGAGCAATAGTAATACAACTTCGGAATGAGAACTTTCTAGTAGACCAGTCTACGCGATCGTCCCTTTCTCTTTGAGCCTTTGATGCCCTCATCTTTCCAAGATAGAAGAATGTGGCGAGAGACAAAATGGTTAATCCACCAAAAATGATGGTATTGAAGTCCATTTAATTATTGCTTCTAAGTTTAGCTAATAATCTTAGGATTTCTAGATAAAGCCACACTAGAGTGACCATTAAAGAGAAGGCTCCAAACCACTCCATATGTTTCGGCAACCCATTCTCAGAACCTTGTTCTATAAAATCAAAATCTAGTACTAGATTTAAAGCGGCAATACCGACCACGAACAAACTAAAACCGATGCCCATTAAGCCATTTGAGTGAATGAATCCTATGCCAGACCCTCCTCCAAAGACCATCATGCCAATATTAACCAGATACAAGAGCGCTATTCCGGCTGTAGCACTTACAATCATTAATCGGAAGTTCTCAGTAGGCTTGATGATTCCTGTCTTGTAACAAACTAGCAGAGATGCCAATGTTCCAAAAGTTAAACCTATTGCTTGAATTGCTATTCCTGGAAATTGAGCTTCAAAAAAAACTGTTATTCCACCTAGAAAAAGACCTTGGCTTGCAGCATATATTGGTGCTGTAGTAGCAGCCATTGTTGGTCTAAAAATAGTTACGATTGCTAAAATAGCGCCAATTCCCATGCCGGTAAACATTAAGATTGGATTAGGAATATTCCAGCTTATTGCAGCGGTTGCAAAACAAAGAACTAATAATATCCCTGTCTTGTTAACCGTGCCATCTAATGTCATCTTTTCTGATACCGGCAAGTCTCTGAATTGAGCATCGCCCTCAAATTTATCACCAAAAACAGGATTTCCTGATCTTCCAAATGTATCTAATGCTTGATGTTTTGACATAAAATTAAACTATATTTAAAAAAAACTGATTATATTATCTATTCCTAAAATTAAAATAGCCAGCGCTATTGTCCATATAACGCATGCAAAAATTGAGCTAATCAGAAATATCATTTGTCTCATGGCTGAAATCCCTGCAATAAATGGTATAAAGGGACGAATAGCTGGAATTAGCCTACCAATCAAAATACCGCTCCATCCATATTTATTAAAAAAATTCTCCCCTCTAATAAATATAGCTTCTCTTTTTTTTAGAAAGTCCAATTTTTTAAGTTTAGGGCCAAAAAATAAACCTGAGTAGTAGCTAGCTGTATCTCCAATCCATGCTCCTAGTCCGGCTCCCAAACAAATGTATGTGAGCTCTATATCCGCCTCGCTTAATCCTACTGCAAATAGCAATAGGATGATGCTAGGCCAGATTGCACCAGAAATAAAGAAAGCTTCCAGAAATCCTATCAAAAACATTGCAAAACCTGCATATTCGGGGTTACTGATAATCCAATTTAAAAACTGTTCTGAATTCATTTAAGTTAGGATAATTATTTAGAAAGTTTAATTTTAAGGTAAATTCATGATAAAGAAATGG
>Ga0208127_1000136_pt1 | contig 36244 bp, 27 predicted proteins | sample ETNtaG_6_FD_185751 | JGI IMG/M metagenome (GOLD analysis project Ga0208127, IMG submission 185751) | Marine microbial and viral communities from oxygen minimum zone, Eastern Pacific Ocean - ETNP201306SV45 (SPAdes) (version 2) | ecosystem: Environmental > Aquatic > Marine > Oceanic ... | reverse complement strand
GGTGATTTGCATAACAGAAGATAGAAGACTTTAGAATCAAGGATGTTTAGGTAGGTAAGGGTGAGGAGATGGAGTGTGGTTCCTGCGGAGCAGTGATTCCTGATGATTCCATCTTCTGTTCGGAGTGTGGAGCCCGACAAGAGGTCTCCAGAGCAGGCAGTTTTTCCGCCATGGGGACTACAAGTTTGGGCGGCGGCGAGGTCACGGGTGGCCGCGGTTTCGGCGTTGTTTCTGGCGAAGCGGTCCGTCAACAACGCGAAATGCAACAACAAGGCATGCCACAAGGAATTCCTGCAGATATTCTTCAGAACATTGCCTCTGGAATTCAACAACAAAACAACCTTCCTCCTGGTAGCCAACTACCACCGCAACAACCGGGCCAGTTTCCGAACCAAATGAGCAATCAATTCCCTCAACAGCAACCGATTGCCCCTCAAGGCCAGCAACCAATGCAACAAGGCATGCCAATGAATAATGTCCAACAAAGCGATCTACCTCAACAACCGCGTGGCCCTACACTTGCCAGCGGCGCAGTACCAAGCACGAACGTTGAATCTCAACTTGGCAAGCAACTTGGAGGCACCACAGTATCAAACAACCCAACCGCTTCCCCAACTGATGCAATGGTCAACCATCTTGCAGAGACTGAACGGGCGGTCAAGAACGAGCGTCGAAATCAATGGTTAAACATGAACCAATCCAGTGCCTCAAATGTCTTGGCAAACTTAGGTGCGGACTTACCATCACATCTCAGAGATGCACAAGGAATCACACCGGCAGCTGAAGTCATTGCAGGAACGATGGGCCAAGCAACCTCAGATGGCCCCAATGATGCCCTTCTACGCCGTATGTGCGAGGTTGCATCTCGTCGAGTTGCACGCAAGCGAGGTGTTGCAGTTGAAACACCGGAAGCAAAGGTGGTCGATGGCACGCTTGTCGTCAACTTAACCTACGTCGATGATGGACGCGTCCTCGACACACCTGAGGATCTAAGTTCAGCATTTGAGCATGCGATTCAAACCGAAGTTGCTCTCAAAGGATACGATATGGCCGTTGAAATCGTCCTCAAATGCATGAAGGATGGCGAGGTTACAACCATCGGTGCTGAAGCAGAAGAAGACGATGAGGAGATGTTCGCATGTGAAGTTTGCGACGGTCTTGTCAAAGAATCCGATCCAAAATGCCCACACTGTGGTGCAATATTCGAAGAAGAGGAAGAAGAAGTTGTCGAACAAACTCGAAAAGGCCCCCCAGGACCTTCGAGAGCAGGCCCGCCGGGACCTTCACGATCCGGACCACCGGGTCCAAAGAAAGGTGGGCCGCCGGGACCTTCGAGAGCAGGCCCGCCGGGACCTTCACGATCCGGGCCACCGGGTCCAAAGAAAGGGGGGCCACCGGGTCCTTCCAAATCGGGACCGCCGGGAGGTGGGCCAAAGAAAAGTGGAGGGCCACCAGGACCTTCGAAAGGAGGACCACCAGGACCTTCGAAAGGAGGGCCACCGGGCCCTAAGAAAGGTGGACCAAAGAAAGGAGGACCACCAGGACCTTCCAAATCGGGACCGCCAGGTCCAAAGAAAGGTGGACCGCCAAAGGGTGGGCCAAAGAGAGGTGGACCTCCAGGTCCTAAACGAGGTCCTCCAAATTGAGGAGGTTTCAATGTGATTGATCCTCTTTCTGATTTTGGGAACATTCGATTCTCGGGAACATTGCGCCCATCACAAGTGGCTGCAGTATCGGTCATCAAGCCACAACTTGAGCTTAATGAAAAGCGGCTCCACATCGTTGCCCCACCTGGTTCGGGCAAAACCGTTCTCGGCCTCTATGTTTGGTCAGATTTGGTTCGTGTTCCTACGCTTGTTCTTTCTCCAAATTCTGCAATACAAGCGCAATGGGCTGCTCGAACATCATTGTTCGATCTTGATGGAAAAGAGGATCAGATCAGTACCGATGGTAAGAATCCCGGTTTGTTGACATCCCTGACCTATCAATCAGTCACCATGCCAAAGAAAGGTGGAGAAGACCTCGATGTGACAGCGATTGAACTCTGGGCGGAAACTCTCGTGACCAAAGCTGAAGCGGATACGAACGAATCGGCATTGCTGTGGATTGCGGATTTGAAACGAACCAATCCTGAATATTTCGATGAGCGTTTATCAATCTATAGAAAAAAGGTTCGCGACGATTTTGCGCAAAATGGGAACGCCTTGTGGACACTTCACGATTCAGCAAGAAAAACACTGATGTGCCTCAAGGAGAAAGGCATAGGCCTCATTATTCTCGATGAATGTCATCACTTGTTGCATCATTGGGGGCGGGTGTTAACTGAACTTCGAGAATTTTTTGATGATCCAATCGTTCTCGGACTCACTGCAACACCCCCCGATTTTTCAACAGTAAAAGAAAAGGATGCAGACCGATACTTTGACTTCTTTGGCGAAATCGACTATGAAGTTCCGATTCCTGCACTTGTCCGAGATTCAAACCTTGCACCCTACCAAGATTTGTGTTATTTTGTACGTCCTGCAGATCATGAAATCGAATACATCTCCAAGGTGGATGACGAATTTGATGAAATCCTTGCTGAGTTGGAGCAACCTCCTGCTTACGAAAACGGTGTCCCACGGTTGCAAGATTGGGTGTATCAACAACTCGATAAGAAAATTCTTCCAGGAGGAAGATCTGTTACCTGGGATACATATGCAAAACGAAACGAAGTGTTCAGCGCTGCAGCACGCATATATCTCGGAAATTGTGGCATGAATCTTCCCCCTGAAGTTCCAAAATATATGGGCCATGAGTGGGGCCGAATGGCCTATTTGCGTCCTGTTCTTGATCGATATGTACGTCATGGACTTCGTCGATCGGAGTTGAAAGAGGATCACAAGAAAGGAGAGAAACTTACCAGCCGGCTTCGATTGCTAGGGATGCAAATTACCGAAACTGGAATTCGTCCATGTGCGTCTCCAGTCGGCAGAATCATGGCATATGCTGCAACAAAAATTGAGGCGCTTTCTGAAATCATTTCTACTGAAATGCAATCGCTCGGGCCAGATATTCGGGCAGTCATCGTCACAGACTTTGAGAAAACATCTGCTACAACTTTGGTTGAAGGCGTGATGGATGAGGAAGCAGGTGGTGCAATTGCAGCGTTTAGGGCACTTGTTCAATGCGACTCAGGTGATCTGCTTGACCCTGTTCTTATGACAGGGAGTACAGTTTTGGTTGATGATGATCTTTCAGAACGGTTTCTTTCAGAAGCTCGAGCATGGATTGCTGAACGTGATCTTGACATCGAACTAAGAGCACGTCATGAACAAACATATCACGTCATTATCGGTCGAGGAAAGGATTGGATTCCGAGATATTACTCCATCATGATCACTGAATTCTTCCAACAAGGATTGACAAAGTGTTTGATTGGAACACGCGGTCTCCTAGGCGAAGGTTGGGATGCATCGAAAATCAATGTACTTGTGGATTTGACCACAGTTACCACCAGCATGAGCATCAATCAACTTCGTGGCCGATCGATGCGATTGGACAAAGATTGGCCTGGAAAGGTCGCCAACAATTGGGACATTGTTTGCTTTGCAGATGAATTCACAAACGGATTCAAGGACTACCATCGTTTTGAAAAGAAGCACAAACAACTCTACGGCGTTTGTGATGATGGAGCGATCGAAAAAGGCGTAGGACACGTTCATGCTGCATTTACTGAGGCTGAACCAGAAGGTATCAGCGAAGGCATGGTTTTGTTCAACGAAGAAATGCTCATGCGCTCAAGAAATCGGGATAAAACACGCGAATTATGGGGCATAGGGCTGCCATTCAGTGCACATCCGAGAGCTGCAGTTGAAACAAAATCAAACGATGACAGCTTTGGATTGGGTTCAGGGTTCAAATTTAGTTCGAAGCAAGTTTGGAATCAACAATCCCTTGTCCAAGCCATGGCACTGGTTGTTTCAAACAGCCTGATTCATGCAGGACATATTTCCAACACTTGCAGAGCATCTGGCGGCGATCGTGGTGGTGGATGGTTGAGGATGCATCTCGTCAACAGTACAGAAGAGGAGTCAAAAATCTTCACAGAAGCACTTAGTGAAGTATTGGGCCCACTCGAGAATCCTCGCTATGTCATCTCCAGATATTCCAAATTCTTCAACGATACGTGGTTAACAAAACTGCTTCCAGAAGTCTTAGCAAAGTATCTACGCCCCGTTGAGTCGAGACTCGTCATGTACCATGCCATTCCAAAAATCTTGGCTGGAAAGCGAGAGGATGCGGATTTATTCTTGAGATATTGGCAGGAGTTCATCAGTCCTGCTGAATTGTTCTATGCACATAGCGCGGACGGGAAGCAACGACTTGAAGCAATCCGACAGCAAAACCTAGGTCCAAAGAACTCAATCCACAAAAAGCAGATCTTCCTATGAACAACTCGGACAGGTGATTTTGTCACCCTTGCAAGCCGCACAAAAGCGATTCCTACACTTGAAACAGCGGAAATCGAATACGTTGACTGCCGTTGTGCAGGTAGGATTGCTACACATATCTGTAGCAGGCTCACTTGATTCAGGCATACTCGACCAAAACGCACCGGTTGAACTTGATGTTGCTGCTGGTGAAGGAGAAGATGATTGGGCAATTGTCTGAGCAGATATTGCGGATGCTGTACCGATCTTCAGAAGGTCTTGCACGTAGGGATTTGAAAAAAATGGTTTGGATGCTAAATCGCCACAATTGAAAAACGATGCATAGGTTGTAGCAGCTTGATCAACACTCATTCCGCTCAGGTCGGTCAATTGCATTCTTCGTATGAGGTAATCATAGTGAGGATTTCCTCCTCGACGACGTGACTGGAACATCGGCCGTTGTGTTTGGGGACTTGGATGTAGCCCACCTTGGATTTCTTCTTGCAATGAGACTATTTTCACAATAAAATGTGCAAGCGAAGTAAACATGAGTGTGAAGAATCCAAGAAGAAGAGGTATGTCCGAGTCTAAATTTGTGCTGAGAGAGACACCACCGAGAAGTACTCCAATAAGGTACAACGTTCCAAAATTGGGTTTCTTTTTCTCGTTCATCTGTTCGCCTCAGGATGGCCATGGCGCCGTCTCCAAGCGCCATGGCCGGTTGAGTCTAACCATACCTGCCTAGCAGGTGCATGTCATTGTCCGAAGACTCCATTGGAGACACCTAATCCTTCAACTGTAGGCCTATAAAGACTCATTGCCGAACAGCGATTCTTAATGATGGTTCTGAAGATCCTGAATGCGTTGCGGAGGATTCAACTTGCCGATATACTCCCATCCGCATTTCGAGTTCAAGATGAGATGCGGAATACGATATCGCTGCGTTTCTTTCTTGCCCATACAGGCCTATTGGCTCAAGTTCGTTTGTCCAATTTGAATCTTCATTCATAGTATCGGAAATACGTATCCAATCATGTTCACGTTCCTTCAAAATCGATGCGCGTTTGTTTAATCTATGCACGTTGAATATTTTCACAACTTGAGAGCGAGGTAGTGCAAGTGGACAAAGCATCAGTATTTGCTCTCCGCTTTGCCAAAAGGAACACATTCCCAAATCCTCCTTGAGCATCATCTCCAATGCAGATTCTATCGCCTTCTGGCCAAGACCCCATGAATGTGGAAGCCAGAGCATAATCACAGAACGGTCTTTCGTTCCAGGCACATGCGTGCTTGCTTCAACCATGTAATGCTGTTCTGAAGCAATTTCTTCCACTGGTTGACGCGATTTCGTCTTCTTCGTCTTCTTTTTCAGCATTCGAGCACGCTTAGGTATTTTTTGAGCTGAATCAATACGTGGGATCTCATCAAGCAACGACTTCAATGGTTGGTTTAATTGTTCTAAGGAGAGTGCTGTACACTGAAAACCAGTCGATCCATGGATAGAACCTGGCAATCGAATGATTCGCCTCGTATCTGCTGTAACTTTTTGATCTACGTTGAATCCTTCTCCAATGACCTTAGTAAGCAGTTGCTTACGAGAATGTTTGACAGTTTCTTCACGCTCCTTTGGGTTTTCAATAGCAAACTTTTCTCGATCTAAATCCGAGTAAAACAAGTGAAATCCCTTGCTTCCAGAGAATGAGCAACTCAAGAATTCGATTGACGTATCTTGGGCGAGATATTTATGAAGTTCAATTGCAGTTGTTCTTGCTTTCTCAAGATTGTTCAAACTTAGAGGAGCTACATCGATGTCAAAGACAATCAGATGATCAAGAAGAATTGGATGCGGTCGTTCTTTATCGCGAAGTCGAGGTAAGTCGATTGGATCCAACCATCTTGAAGTTGAGAAATAAAGATCGCTAACAACATCCTTGCCAATTGCCTTGGTCAGCGTCTGATGATTTCTGATACGTCGTCGTGCAGTAATCCATTTCCCCTTGATAGTTTTCCATCGATAGGAATGTTGATTTGGAGATGGAAGCCAAGAGAGGTCGATGGTTTTCTGAGCATAATGAGCGAGAAGTTCCTTTCTTCTCTCTTCGCTCATATCACTCGTTTCTTAATCCGGCTTTCTTCAAGGCTTCGAGAAGGACTGCACCAAGTTCGGATGGGTCTTTAGCGCACGCAATTCCTGCTGCTTCAAATGCTTCGAATTTCTCTTCTGCTGTTCCCTTTCCACCAGAAATGATCGCACCAGCATGCCCCATTCGCTTTCCTGGAGGTGCTGTAGCTCCTGCAACGAATCCAACGATTGGTTTGGTAACATTCTCTTTGGCCCAAGCGGCTGCTTCTTGTTCAGCATTACCACCAATCTCTCCGATCATAACGATGGCTTCTGTTTGTGAATCTGCTTCAAAGGCTGCAAGACAATCGATGAAACCAGTCCCATTCACCGGGTCGCCACCAATACCGACACACGTCGATTGACCCTCACCAATACTCATTGTTTGAGCAACGGCCTCGTAAGTCAAAGTACCCGATTTGGAAACGATTCCAATTCGACCTTTTGCGTGAATGTGTCCTGGCATGATTCCAATCTTTGCACCGCCGCCATCGCCTGGAGTAATGATTCCTGGACAATTTGGTCCAATCAAACGTACACCTGGCCGGTTCTCGACAAAGGCGACTGCCTTGACCATGTCCAACGTTGGGATTCCTTCAGTAATACAGACAACAACACCTTCGCCTTTGACTTGGTCAAAAGCATCTGCTGCTTCCATGATGGCCTCTCCTGCAAATGGAGGAGGTACGTAAATGACGGTTGCATCAGCATCTGTTGCTTCAATCGCTTCAAACATTGAATTCCATACTGGGTAGGGGTTTCCTTGTAATTCAACGGTTTGACCGCCTTTACCTGGCGTACATCCACCAACGATGTTGGTTCCATACTCAACCATTTTATCGGCATGGAACATACCTTGCTTTCCTGTAATCCCTTGCACCAATACCTTTGCATTCTCTTCAATCCAAATTCCCATCAAGCCTCACCTCCAATCAATTGTACAATCTTTTGAGCACCTTCTGCGAGGTCATCAGCGGGATGAATGTTCAACGTTGATGCAGCGAGTATTGCTTTGCCTTCATCGACATTGGTTCCTGCCAGACGTACAACGAGTGGTACATTGAGATCGAGTGCTTCGGTTGCAGCGATAACACCACGAGCGATGATATCACAACGCATAATTCCACCAAAGATATTCACAAGAATTCCTTTGACGTTCGGATCTTCAAGAATGATTGAGAAAGCTGTCTTGACTTGTTCCTCATTGGCGCCTCCACCAACATCGAGGAAGTTTGCAGGTTCTCCACCATACAGTTTGATGACGTCCATTGTGGCCATAGCAAGGCCTGCGCCGTTGACCAAACAACCGATGTTTCCATCGAGTTTGACGTATGAAAGGCCTGTTTCTTTGGCACGAATTTCAACGTCCTCTTCTTCGGAGAGATCACGAAGTTCATCCCAGTCTTTGTGACGGAATTCAGCATTCTCATCGAAACTCACCTTGGCATCCAAAGCAACCATTTCATCCTCTCCTGTGCGAACAAGTGGGTTGATTTCGACCATTGCACAGTCTTCCTTAACGAACAATGCGTACAAGGAACGAAGCATCTTTCCAAAGGATTTGTGCGCAGCACCCGAAAGACCGAGTGCTAGACCAAGATCGCGTACCTGATAGCCCATCAAGCCAGCATTGGGGTCAACGTTGACCTTGTGCAATAATTCAGGCGTTTCTTCAGCAACTTCTTCAATATCCATACCGCCTTCAGTTGAAGCCATAATCAAGACGGATTTCTTTTCTCGATCGACGAGGAGTGCAAGATAATACTCGTGAGCGATATCGCATCCAGATTCTACATACAAGTGATTGACGAGTTTGCCTTCTTCACCAGTTTGCTTGGTAACGAGAACGTGCCCAAGGATGTTGGTTGCATATGTTTCGACATCATCTCGAGAAAATGCAATCTTTACGCCACCTTCCATCAACAAATCGCCAGTATTTGGGCAGTAGAGATTTCCTTTCCCTCGGCCACCTGCATGGATTTGGGATTTGACTGCAACAACCTTTGAATTCAGTGTATCATAGGCGCTGAGTGCTTCATCAACACTGGTACAGTGAACGCCGTCAAGAACCTTGACGCCATTCGCTTTGAACAATGCTTTACCTTGGTATTCGTGAATGTTCATTGTATCACTAAAACTTGCGAATCAAAGAACGCCTTTGAACTGTGCGGCCGGGTTGTCTCGGCCGCTCATAGCATCGACACTACAAGTTGAAAAACAAAAACGAAGCCCGTGAAGCATGCAGGTCGTGGTTTTAGCCGGAGGATTTGGCACTCGGCTGCGACCGTGGACATATGAAATCCCAAAGCCAATCCTTCCGATGTTGGACAAAACCTTGCTTGAACACGTTGTCGAAGTTGTACCAAGCGAAAAGGTCGACGAAGTCGTGGTTGCAGGTGGTTACAAAGTTGATGATATTGAGGCATACTTCAAGCAAGCCGATGTGCCTTATGATGTCACAATTGTTCGAGAAACCGAACCACTTGGCACAGGAGGAGCACTTGGAAACTGTCGAGATGTTATCTCAGACCGATTTGTTTGCCTAAATGGAGACATCATTTCGTCGCTTGATATGCAGGTTGGGATGGATTTGCATGAGAAAAATGGGGGCATAGGCACCCTTGCGCTCTGGAAGGTTGAGGATCCAACTCGATTCGGTATTGTTGGATTGGATGAACATCAGCGAATTACACAATTCAAAGAGAAACCAAAGAAAGAAGAAGTCTTCTCAAATCTCATCAATGCGGGCTCATATCTGTTTGAAGATTCAATTTTTGATTACATTCCTGAAGGCCGTAGTTCGCTTGAACGCGATGTCTTCCCGGTTTTGGCTCAAGAAGGAAAACTCAATGGGTTTTCCTTTGAGGGTTATTTCATCGATGCAGGGACTCCGAAGAGTTGGTCGATGGGCGTCAAGGCAAGTATTGCTAATAAGCGATGGAACAGTGGGAAAAGAATGGAAACGAATTGGTATGCTGATGATTCGATCAACGTCGATGCAAAAAGTTCTGTTGAACATACAATGTTGTCCAAGGGCGCAACGATCAATTCCGCATCCCTAACCAACTGTAGCTTATTGGAAAACGTCACAATTGGATCAAATTCAACGTTGATTGAAACATTGGTTGGAAGAGATACGACCATCGGCAAAGATTGTGTTCTAAACAATGTCGTCATCGATCATGGTTCAATTCTCCCTGATAATACTGTATTATCGGACGCTCAATGGCCGATTGTTGAGTAATGGAAAGGAAGATATCAAGAAGAATTAGGTCGTGGGATTATCATGCAGCCTCTCATTGTTGTGAACTTCAAAACCTATGCGACGGCTATGGGCCAGAAAGCGGTTGAACTTGCGCAAGCAATGGAACGAGCATCAAACGATCATGTTCGAATGGTTGCTGTAGTATCTGCTTTTGACCTTCATGCTGTCAAACTTGCAGCACCTACGCTTGAAGTTTGGAGTCAACATCTCGACCCGGTGGGTCAAGGTTCCTTCACAGGATGGCTTCAACCTGAGAACGCTATAGAACGAGGGGCTGTTGGGACAATTGTCAACCATGCTGAGCACAAGGTTGACATTGGACATGTCCAAGATTTGATGCAGCAACTTCCTGACGGATTCCCAATCTGTGCTTGTGCGGCTGATGTTGAAGAAGCACATCGTCTTGCAGAACTTGGACCGACCTTTATCGCGGTTGAGCCACCTGAATTAATTGGGGGTGACATCTCGGTTACAACTGCAGATCCTGCCATCGTTTCCGATACCGTTGCTGCTGTGCAAAACATCAACTCGAATGTACGCGTTCTCTGTGGTGCTGGAGTCAAAGACGGGAACGATGTACGTACCGCTGTTGAATTGGGTGCACATGGCGTTCTTCTCGCATCAGGTGTAACCAAAGCAAGTGATGTTGATGCGGTGTTGGCAGATCTTGTCGCAGGTCTTGAATGAATGGGAGTGGAAACATGGCTCCTAAGAAAAAGAAAGGAAAGCCTGTGCGAATTGCACACGAACTTTCTCGCAATCGACGACGAGCCATTCAGAAAGCACTTGCTGAACATCAGGTTGAGGATCGTGCTGAATGGGATCGTGGGTCTGAATGGAGTGATTATCGCTTTTACAGAAAATTGGTCAAAAAAGGGACGATACGTACCATCGAACTTCCTTTGCTTGAAGTCACAATCGGCGATCCTTGGTCAACATCTGTCACCATCATTCACGGAAAGCGACCGGGCCCTACAATCACCATTCTTGGAGGGATGCATGGTGATGAATTGACTGGTCCTTCTGCCTGCACACATCTCCTCAGTACAGCATTTACTGATCCTGAAAAACCGCTCGATCCTGAAACACTTGCTGGAACGATACGTATCGTTCCAGTTGTCAACATGCCAGGCTATCGATCGAAATCTCGATATTTTCCGGATGGTCGAGACTTGAATCGGAACTTTCCAGGGAACGCCAAAGGATCATCCACGAGACGTGTTGCAGCTCAAGTTTGGCGCTACTTGGTCGAAGATTCAGATGCAATTATTGACTTACATAGTGCAGGAAAGGGCCGTTCAAACATGCCTCAGCTCAGAGTCGATTTGGCTCATGCAGGTTCAAACATCTTAGCAAAAGCATTCGGAATCGAGATACTTCTCGATTCAAAGCCACCGAAAGGTTCGCTTCGAAATCATGCGAATATGGAAGATATTCCGGCGATTACCTACGAAGGTGGTGGTGCAAATTGGCTCGATCAGACCTCGGTGAAGGTTGCAGTTCATGGTGTCATGAATGTACTACGCAAACTGAAGATGGTTCCTGGCAAGCCACATCGTCCTCGATTCAGAATGCTCGCAAGTGGTTCAACATGGCTACGAGCAGGAGAAGGAGGGCTGCTTGACTTGTTCGTCGATAGTGGTTCCATCATGAAAGAAGGCGATGTGGTTGCACGAATATCGGATCCAGCAACACCTGGACTTTCTGTCGACATCCTCGCACCAGAAGATGGATTGATGATCTGTATTGCAACCAATCCGTTCGTTGCGGCAGGAATGCCTGTAGGTCATTTCTTACCCATTTCAAAACACATGTCACTTCTTGAAGAACAGGTCGATGGATTTGGTCGATTCATTACACAAGGTTCGCTTGAAGAACCCGTATGGCGAGAAGAGGAAGAAATTGAAGTCGAAGTTCGTGGTGAATGGGATGGTGGAAGCGTTGACAGTGGATGGCTGGAAGCAACCCTAGAAGAAGTCAACAGGGACGACAATACCGAAGAAGAAGCTTAGAACGCAATTCTTGAGTTGGTCAGCATTAATCTCATCCACTTCCTCCACCACTTAGAATTATCAAGAAGAGAAGACAGAACAATTCAAGACTTGATTCAACAAGTGTTGAGGCATACATGCCCGCAAGTACTCCAATAAGGACACAAAAGAACGTCCAGAAGATGATACGAGTTAGAATTTGACGCGTGGTTACTGGAACGAAACCAGCATGTTGTGGAGGCGGTAATTGAACGACCAATTCATCAATTGGAACCCAACTTTTCCCATCCTCACTCAACTTCAAGCCCATCTCTCTGGCCTTTTCCATAATTTCAAGATTGGAAGGTTTGGGCATGCTCTCAGATCATCATCTTGAGCATTTTACTTAATGCTTGAGCCGACAGAAGAGAATTAATTCTGAAATGCTTCAATCGCTTCAACGACTTCAGCATCATCCATCAATCTGCGTTGCGATTTTGCAACTTCAAACAAATGGGCTACGAGTTCGTCGGTCACCTCGTAATTGCGTTGCTGAAGCCACCAGATGATGTTTGAACGGCCAGCCATGTGACCGATTCGAATGACTTGTTCAAGCCCGAATTCACCAGCAGGGACGCCTGAGTAAACACGATCTGCGAGCCAATGATCACCTTTCTTCATGGCTTTAATGACTGCAGAAGCATGGACGCCAGTACCTGTCTCGAACGCATCCTGTCCAAAGACTGGGTAATTACGAGGGAGTGGAACTTCAGTGTATTCGTGCGCTTTTTGCATGTACTCGCCAAGAACAGAAAGATCGTTGTCAATAGCTCCCATCAATTTGAGATTGACCAATGTTTGATCGAGAGGAGCATTCCCTGCTCGCTCTCCGAGTCCAAGCGCAGTACCGTGGACAACATCTGCACCGACTTCTACAGCTGCAATATTGTTGGCAACACCTAAGCCTCGATCTTGATGACCATGCCAATTGACCTCAATGTCTCGTCGGTCGTACCCTCCATCCTTGATGACTTCTTCATCGATGAAGGTAAGTAATTTCTTCACACCATTTGGTGTGACGTGACCACAGGTATCACAAACGCAGATTCGACGAACGCCGAGTTCCATGGCTCGTTGGTAGATCATCTTGATATCTTCAGGATTCGAACGTGTTGTATCTTCGGTAACAAACATGACCGGAACATCGTTCTCAACTGCGAATGAAACCGCTTTCTCCATCGTCGAGAGGAGTTTCTCCATGGTCCATCCCTCAGCATATTGACGGATTGGGCTGGTTCCAAGGAAAGCCGATGCTTGAATAGGAATTCCATGCTTTTCCTGTAATTCAACAAGTGGTTCAATGTCCTGCATTAAGGTCCGAACTGCAGCACCGGGACGGATTTGGTAATCGTTTTCAGTAATGTGAGTGAGCATCGCATCGATGTGCTCAACATGGAACGGTCCAGCACCAGGAAGGCCAAGGTCAACCTTTTGGATGCCAAGTTTCTCCATATAATCGAGAAGTTCGATCTTCTGTTCAATCGTCGGGTTTCTTGCAGAAGGACTCTGAAGGCCATCACGCAATGTTTCATCATCAAACCAAACACCGTGCGGATGGTTGTTTGGATTACGGTTAAATTCGTATTCAATCGTGTTCCAATCGTAAATCAATGAACGCTCATCCATAACAATTCACCTGCCGGGTAGAACCCCGTACACACCGACCAGTCATGGGTCATGTTTGAACTCGTCGATGTGGCCGTTTCATTCTTCTTCCATACCTGAATCATCCTTTGCCGCTTGTGCAGCCTCGAATTCTTCTCGTGAAACGACACCATCTCCATCCGTATCCATCGCATCAAACTCATCTTGCTCGATCAATTCTGCAGGAAGTCGTGCAGTGAAGATAATCTCATCCTCAAAGGAAGTTTTGTCCTTGGTCCTCAATTCCATAATCCGTGTTCCACGTGTTGATTTTCCTGAGGTTTCTTTTGTTTGATCGACGGCAAGACGAATCATCATGCCCTTCTTTGTGAGAACGAAAAGATTGTCGTCAAGATCGGGGATTCGACGTACACTGACAAGTTCATCCGAGAATTCTTCGTCCAGTTTCATTGTACGTACCCCTTTTGCACCAGGATTGGTTGAACGATAACCATCGGTCATCACCTTGAGATTTCCATCATCATCGAATCGCTCGTTTCCGTCACGATCAAGATCGGGGATACGATCGGCTGTTCCGAGTCGGCTTCGCTTCGCCATACCATACTTGGAGATGGTGAGTATTTGCGAATCAGAATCACTCATAGCGAGCATACCCGCAACGAATCCGCCTCCAGATCCCTTTCGGTCAGCAACCTTGATTCCATAAACTCCGCCAGACACACGGCCTGAAGTCCGAATGGCATCACACTTGAATCGACTTGCATACCCAGTCGTCGAAATCATCACAACGTCATCTGAATCAACGCTTTGTTGGACATTGATCAATGAATCATTCTCAAGTTTGAACCTCAGTGCGTATTTACCATTCCGATTGATTCGAACATATTCATGCAAATCCGTTTTCTTGATGAGTCCCAGTTTGGTTGCAAACAAGAGGAAATAGCCAGAACTTGGTCGTTTTTCGCCTTCTTCTAGTTTCACCTTGAGACATTTCTCAGTAACTTCATCGACAATGTCCTTCGAAATTGGGAGAATACTTACGATATCCTCGCCCTCTTGTAGATTTTCGAGGAGATTACGGATATGTGTTCCACGACTGTGTCGGCTTCCTTGTGGCGTTTCCCATGCTTTCAAACCATAGACTCGTCCAAGATTGGTGAAGATCAACAACCGGTCTTTGCTAAAGCAAGTGACAATTGATTGAGGGGAATCTTCGTCTTTCGTCGCAACCCCCTTGAGTCCTTTTCCTCCACGATTTTGGACGCGGAAGGTTTCAACAGGAACGTGTCGAATGTAATTGTCATCGGTCAATGTTATCGCAATCGCCCGTTCTTCGATAAGATCTTCACGATCCATTGAGAGTGGCATCTTGTTGATATCGGAACGCCGTTCATCACCATGGCGCTCAACCATAGCATTGAGCTCTTCAATGAGAATGTTGAGTCGGCGTGTACGTGAAGCAATGATGTCCTTCAAATCAGCAATTTTTAGTTTCAATTCATCGTAGTCCTTTTGCACCTTTTCAACATCGAGCCTACTCAACTGATACAATCTTCGCTCAGCGATTGCTTTAGCCTGTGGCTCTGTAAAGTCAAATGGGGCAATTCCTGGCATTGTTTCAGTTCCTTGTAGAACCAATTCAAATTGCTCACGACTTGAGCTCGCCTTACCTACTGCAATCACGTCATCAATACGATCTTGTGCTTTGACCAATCCTTCCAGAATGTGTGCACGAGCCTCTGCTTTTTCCAATTCGAATTGAGCACGGCGCTCAATAACGGATTCGCGATGCTCGACATACGTATGCAACATCACAGGAAGTGTCAGTAACACAGGACGTCCATCAAGAATGCCCATCATGTTCGCAGAGTAGGATTCCTGAAGCCGACTCGATTTGAACAATTGATTCAAGACAGCATGTGGATCAGCATTGTTCTTGACCTCGATAACAACACGGATTCCTTCCTTGGAAGATTCATCACGAATATCACGAATACCAATGACCGAGCCTTTCGATACCAGTTCAGCAATATGCACCAACATGTCTGATTTTTTGACCTGATAGGGGATCTCATGGACGATGATGCGCTTTCCACTCGAATCATCGATGACATCGCACCGAGACCGGACATGGAATCGGCCCTTTCCAGTGGTGTACATGTCAATGATTCCATCAATTCCGTGAATGGTGGCGCCCGTTGGGAAATCTGGACCTTTGATGTGTTCCATGTATTCCTCGATGGAAACATTTGGCTTTCCTGAATTTTCTTCCCCTTCTTCGAGAATGCGTTGTACGTGGAGTTCAATCGCACCTGCAACCTCGGTTAAGTTATGCGGAGGAATTCTTGTCGCCATACCGACAGCGATACCATCTGAACCGTTGAGAAGAAGATTCGGAAGACGGGCTGGTAAAACGGTTGGCTCCATCTCAGAATCATCGAAATTCGGTTGGAAATCAACTGTTTTCTTTTCAATATCTTCAAGCATATGTTTGGAGATTCGATCGAGTCGACTCTCAGTATATCGCATTGCTGCAGGTGGGTCGCCGTCGATTGAACCGAAATTCCCTTGCCCATCCACCAAAGGATAACGTAGAGAAAACTCCTGAGCCATTCGCACCATCGTATCATAGATTGATTGATCACCATGCGGGTGATATTTACCCATGACTTCACCGACTGAACGAGCTGATTTACTGAATTTCTTGTCCGCAGTATGCCCACCTTCATGCATACCATAGAGGACACGTCGATGAACGGGTTTGAGTCCATCACGTGCATCAGGCAATGCGCGTCCGATGATAACGGACATGGCATAATTGATGTACGACGTTTTCATTTCATCATTGAGTGAACGATTCAAGACCGTCCCGGTCTCAACGACATCACCGCTTTCATTGGTTTCTTCTTCAGATGTCAAGGTTGGTCACCTCCTTTGCATGGCGTTCGATAAACGCTCTTCGATCTGGGACGTCTTCACCCATAAGAATCTCAAACATACGATCGCTTTCTTCTGCATCCTTTACGGTCACTTTGAGCATGGTCCGAGTTGCTGGGTCCATGGTCGTCTCCCACAATTGTTCAGGATTCATTTCACCAAGACCTTTGTATCGCTGAACACCGATTTTCGTATTTGGATTGTCGCCACGAAGTTCATCGAGAATTGCATCTCGTTCTTCGTCGGAAAAGGCATATTTGCTCACACGACCTTTTGTCAATTGGAACAACGGCGGCTGAGCAATAAACACATGTCCTTGCTCAATTGCAGGACGCATAAATCTCCACAGGAACGTCAACATCAACGTACGAATGTGTGCACCATCGACGTCAGCGTCCGTCATGATGATGATTTTGCTGTAGCGTAATTTTTCAGGGTCAAAACTGCCTTCATCCTCGCTGTTGTTACCAACACCTGCGCCCAATGCACGAATCATCGTTTGAATCTCTTGATTTTGGAATACTTTTGCAGCATTGTGCTTTTGGCGTTCAACGTTCAAGATTTTACCACGTAGTGGCAAGATTGCTTGAATTCGTCGGTCACGTCCAGTCTTCGCAGAACCTCCTGCCGAATCACCTTCCACGAGATAGACTTCGCACTCTTTCGGATCACGTGATTGGCAATCTGCCAATTTTCCAGGAAGGCCACCGCCCTCGAGAACCCCTTTACGCCGAGTGAGGTCTCTGGCTTTGCGTGCCGCTTCTCTTGCTTTTGAGGCAAGAAGAGCCTTTTCAACAATCTGCTTCGCTACCGATGGGTTTTCTTCAAAGAATTCCCCGAGTTTATCGTAAACAATGGTTTGCACAATCCCTGTAACCTCACTGCTCACGAGTTTATCTTTTGTTTGGGAAGAAAAGGAAGGATCAGGGTGCTTTACACTCACAACTGCAGCCAGGCCTTCACGCACGTCGTCGCCTGAAAGCGAATCGCCCTTGAGTAAATTCTTCTTTTTAGCGTAGGAATTTACGGAACTTGTCAAGGCCGTTCGAAGGCCAGACATGTGCGTTCCACCATCTTTGTTTCGAATAATGTTGGTGTAGCAACGGATCGATTCGCTAAAGGCATCGGACCACTGAAGGGCTAATTCAACTTCAACAAGCCCTTTATCAATTTCTTTTTCACCAGAGATTGTAATCACATCTGCGTGCAGTACTTCTCTTCGTTCATTCAATTGCCCAACATATTCCGAGAGACCACCTTCATACAAGTGCTCGGCTTGATGAGGTTCTTCTCCACGAACATCAAGAATCGTAATCTTCAGGCCTGCGTTAAGAAATGCGGTCTCACTGACTCTGGTTTCAATTTCTTCAAGGTTAAATTCGACCACATCGGTAAAGATGGTCAGATCTGGCTTGAATGAAATATGCGTCCCTGTATCATCGCATGTTCCAATCTCTTCGAGTGGTTTCGTTGGAACGCCTTTTTCATAGCGCTGAAAATAAACAACCCCATCCCGATGAATGGTCATCTCCATCCATTCCGAAACAGCATTTACCGCAGAAACGCCAACGCCGTGCAGACCACCTGAAACCTTGTACGAACTGTTGTCAAACTTACCTCCGGCATGGAGTTTTGTCATGATGACTTCCGCAGCAGAGATTCCAAACTCTTTGTGAATGCCGACAGGTATGCCTCGCCCATAGTCACGTACAGAGAGCGAATGATCAGCATTTAGAACAATGTCAATCTGATTTGTGTGTCCTGCAAGGTGCTCGTCAACAGAGTTGTCGACAACTTCCCAGATGCAGTGGTGAAGAGCTGACCCGTCGTGAGGGTCTCCGAGGTACATTCCCGGTCGTTTTCGAACAGCTTCAAGTCCTTCAAGAACCTGAATGCTCCCTGCATCGTATTCATCGTCCATAGTATCATCAAATCCAGTCAGAAATTTCGTCGCTGTCGGCCGTTTTGCATGATAGCGTTTGCACCGCCTCTCTAACTGTTAAACATGCCCGACGAGAGTATGTAAACATACCCCTAAACCAGTCTTCTACGGTATGTTTTTTACAACAAAAATGGCATGCCAAAATTCGATTTTTACCCTGCGAAAACCATCAGTTCCTTCCGTGAGCGTTAAGAAGAAGGCGAAGGTCGGTTGACTCATGCCAGAACCGACCATTTGCGTAGCACTCGACTCCACTAACGTTGATGATATGGTCGAGGAAGCCGCACGTGCCTCAACTGCAGGTGCCGATCTTGTCGAAGTTCGATTCGATCGACTCTACCTCACAAAGCCCGAACCAGTTCTTGTTGAACAAGAAGAAGGCGAGCCAAAAAGCGTCACGCCACCTGAGTCAGAATGGCCAATCTCAGATGCAGCATCTATCGACGCTGCTGAAACCATTCAGAAATTGAAAGATTCAATTGCAGTACCTGTCGCCTTCACAGTCCGACCTCCACGAGAAGGTGGTTTCTATCCAGGAACAGAAGACGAGCGTATCGCTATTCTCGAACTTGCTATTGCTTCTGGTGTAAGCTGGATTGATCTCGAATCATCCATCGAAGAAGGTAAACTCACTGAGTTGTTGAGCGCAGCGAAAGAGAAGGGTTGCAAGATCATCTATTCCAGCCATGACATCAATGGCACACCAAACTCCGAAGATATCGCTTCCTTTGTCCGAGACAATGGCGAGAAGGCAGATCTTGTCAAATTCTGCTCAACTGCACACTCGCACCTCGACGCTTTGCAAATCGTTGATGCTGCGATTGAATTGAAGGGCGAAGGTGTTGATTACTCGGTCATGGCCGTTAACAGTGGTGGTGACTGGGCACGAATTCATGCACCCGTTCTCGGTGTTTCGATGGTCTATGCAACACTCTCAATGGAGCACCGTATTAGTGACAAGGGACTCATCAACGTCCGCGACCTCAGAGATGCGTGGACATTGCTTGAATATTGAACTGAAGTTTCCAATCACTGTTGCAGTGATGGCATCAATTTCTTCTCTGCTTCAGCCTGAGGATCAAGTCCTGCATCCATATAGCGGCGATTGATGATGACTGGTGTCAACACGATTCCCATAAAGAAAACAAAGAATGCAATAGAAACGGTCCAATTTGGTAGCACGACAGACCGCTCAACGGTGGAGATTGCAACATCAGCAACGAGTATTTTGTCTTGAACACCCGCATCGCCACGTCGCGAATTGTCCCAAGCATCAACAACGATGAAAAATTCCTGATAACTCATGTCCGAAAACAAAGATGAGTAAACTTCTGGACCATCCATTGTAATGCTCATAACAACCGAATCCGTATTCTCATAGGCATGCACATCTCTGTAGGTTTTCCAGCCAGTTACATCGAATGCAGCCCATTCAGGAGGCACTTCGGAAATGAATTCATCCTCACTGATGCTTTCACGTTCAAACCAGCGTTCGAATCGATCCCCATGCATTCGATTGTAGGACCACTCGTAATTTTCATACTGTGAAGTTGTCATGAGATACACATCAGCCTTCGCAGGGACTGTTGTATTGCCTACAACACCTTGAATCTCGACACAGATTGTTGTTCGATGCTCACTTGAGAGATTGACCCTGAGCGCCCCTACACTATCATTTCCAACATACATCGTCGTTGCAATATTGGTTGTCAGTGTTTTGACTGGACTCGGTGAATGATAACTCTGATACATCCATTCCTCTTCTGGGGAGAGCGCTGGATCAAAGGGGTATGTACCCTTATCACTCTGCCCTTTCGAATGTCGCTTCCCTGGACCGTCTTCTTCATAATCTTCTAAAAACCACCAATTGTTGTTGTTCGGAACTTCTGCATGGCGAGAAATTGTTTCATTCTCGACAATCTGGGACAACTCCCCTTTACAATCATCGATGGCTGCTGAGGCTGTTCCTACAGGGGCTGTTATACCTACACTGAACAGCGGAAGAAGGAAAATCGAAAGCAAAACAAGGGCTCGCCTTTGCAACACTCAATCACCCCTCAATGAAAGGTAAGCAAGGAGGTTCTTGAGGCATTCGTCTACTCGCGTCGACGCAAAGGCCGAACATAGCCGCTTTCATCGTTCCTACGTTCTTGTTTTGAGAGAATCTTCGGGGCAGGAGGAGGTGTGTGATGATCCATGCCCAATAGACCTCCGTCATCAGCATGTTCAACATCGTATGTCTCAGCGTTCTGTTTGGCTTCCTCTTCGATTTCGTTTGGTTGACGCATGACCAACCATCCGAGAATGAGTGCAGCTAAGATGAGCGCAATGAAGCCTAACGCATCACTTCCAGCATCGGAAGCCCACGATTTCCATTCATCCAAACTGAAGTCTGATAGAGATGGATCGGCATCTTGCTCGGGAAGAACTGTGACATCGATTTCAGCCTCATCGCATAATTCCATTCCATCACAAACCCGTACCTTCAGAATTGTTTCTTTAGGCTCATCCCAAATAGCCTCTAGGAGGGTTGTAATCGAACTGTCAGAAGTAACCCAATCGTTGTCCAAAATCCCATCACCATCTTCTCCATCGCTGAAAAGGTCTTCCTCCCATTCAACAATCAAATCGTTGCTGATGGTATCATCACGATCGGAGTTCGAACCATCGAGGACGTTTATATCCCTATAGAACACGAGATCTGCTAGTGATTCGGCATCTGATACATTGACAGTAACAGCGGATTTGAAATCTTCATAAATTTCGTCGGGCAAATCAATAGCACCTATTTCTGGAGGCGAGTCGATATGAACCTTAAATTCAGCACGCGTGACATCGCCAGTTCCAAACGCATCACGAACGGTGAGTTTTACGGTGTACAAACCAGGCCGCTCATAGGAATGCCAAGGCTTTGGTTCATGAACGATCGGCGTAGCATCACCAAAGTCCCAAGTGTACTCCAAGAGACCATTCCAATCAGGCGATTCTTGTTCAAGAGGTACATATTTGCCTTCGAATTTCTGATCGCCATCTCGCGTACCGCTTGAATCGAAGTAAAGCATTGCACCAGGTATTGCGACGTTGATACCATTTTCATCGAAGGTTCTCGACCACTGATCAGGCAACCCGTTTTCAGGGAACACGTCAGTATCCATAAGCAATTGACAAGATTCTCTGGCCGGCGATCCTCGCTCTGCTAGAAGATCACAGTCATCGCTCAGCCAAAGCCACGCATCAAGAATTTGCAATTCAATGATTGGGAGTGGGTTCGCTACAACAACAACGATAATTCTTGGAATGCTCTCATCACCATTTTCATCGGTTACAATCAATTGGATGACTTGTTCACCAGGTTCTGTGAACGAATAGGCAGGGAGCTTTTTGTCACTAAATGTACCATCTGGGAACGACCAATTGAAGATCAAATCATTGTACCCTCCAGTGGTACCATCAATATCGAAACTGGTTCTTCCATCGAAGGTGTAAGGGACGTTTACTTGGGCATCCTCGACGAGGAAATCAATCTGAGATTCACCGTTCGCTCCTGATTGTTTCACAACATAATTTGCAACTGGAATCTGATTGATAACGTTAACACGAAGTTCAGCGAGAGATACTGCTCCATCTTCATCGGTCACCGTAACTGTGATGTTTTTCATTCCAGGGGTATTCCATGCAGGAGCAGGATACAGAGCAGCAGAAGAGGTTGATGAAAAATCATCGGTCCGATCAACGTCAATACCATCAAGATTCACCCCCTCCTCAAAGACCCAGCCCAAGGACAAGTTTTCTCCATCGTCATCGGTGAAAATATCAGGCATGAGGAGAGGTGTGTAGGTGTACGTTGTGAGTTCATCCGTGAAAATTTGGTATGGTTGGCGGTTGTTGACCACGATTTCAATGGTTTTTTGTCCTACATTGATACCATCCGAAACGCTAAGTGTCAAAACATACGTTTGATTTGGACCAACGACATCGCCCCATTCATGATTTGCAGTATACAGGCCGACACCAGTTGTCAATTCGGAACCATCGCCCCAATCCCATTCAAACTCGAGGAATTCCAATGGAACATTGTCCGCGGTTTGATATGCTGAGAAGATGATTCGTTGATTCGTCAGAATCTCTAGCCGATCTGCAACCACATTGTTGTTGACAGAGATAATTGGGATTGGCTCAGAATCATCCGTGATGTTGATTTGGTTCACGCTAACATCCGACCATGTACCTCCAACATCCATGATACGGAGTGTTGTATTGTAGACGCCCGCCTGCGAGAATGATCGTAATGGAGAACGAAGCCCCGAGGTCATATTGTCGTCAAAGTCCCAAGCATAAGCAATTGGTTGGTCAAAGTATGGAAGCGTATTGTTATCAAGCGAGAGACCCCATGCGTCAAAGCCATCACCAGTAAACTGAATTTTCTCATAGGTCTGACTTTGGTTTGTCGAAACCGAACCATTTGCTACAGGCGCCATGTTCGCCAAGGCCTGAGGCGCTGTTGTTTCCGTATCGAGGACCGCTCCCAGCATATCCTTCATGGTAAATTGGAGCGTGTATTGATCGTCTTTGTTGGCCGTGAAATAGACATTGTTTGGAACATGGACGCCACCACCCGCTTGTACACGTGTCGAAATCGTATCGACGACGGTACCGTTGCTATCTCGCACAAGCATATCAACATCCAAATCTTCGAAGAACGCATTGGACAAGATGGAATAGTTGACTTGAACCGTATCTGCAGTTCCATCTCCATCACGGTCACCAAGTGCAGTACCATTCAACATCATGGTTGCAGGCGAAGTGATTCGAGCAGCCTCAATATCGATCGTTCCTTGTGGATAGGAAGGTCCACAGGAAGTGTAATCGCAATCTGCAACCGTACTCGCATACCAAACGATTGCATAGACTTCATCGGTAAGGTTGCCAAACCCTTGAATCAAACCTGTTGCAACGTTGTTGTTGAAATCCAAATCTTGCGTCGACCAGAGCCCATCAGCTGTTGATTTGTAGACGAGAACCCCATCGAAGTTCGAAACATCGGAGGTCACTCTCAACGTAAGCGGAGCTGGTGAAGCAGACCCTGGCGTGAACTTGAATGAACGAATTCCCCAGCCCTCCATGGTATGCCCTGTCGAACTCCAAGGTGTTGACCAGTCCGAATTTGTGTCCGCCGGTGTAATGCGACAGAATGTCGAACCTCCGCATGAAGGATTGAGAACGAGATTTGAGAATCCGTAGATTCCCTGATCGGAGTCGAGTGTTGCCGCAATGGAAAAGTTAGCAAAAATCTCACCCATTGTTCTTCCAATCTTTCCAGATTGTCCAGAAACCGGTGATAATGCAAGATTCTCAACACCAAGTCCTCCGGTTGCTGAATCTTGGACGAGTTGTCGGACTGCTGGCCCTCCACCCAAATGATCGGCCAAATACATCGTGAAAATAAATCCGGCACCATAATCCGCATTTCGCTGGTTCCACCATCGAACGCTCAAGTCGGACTGCTGCGTCCATCCATTGAGGTGCCCGGCAAGCGTACCATCTGCTCCAAAGCACAGATAGATCGCAACGTCGGCGTTTCCTTCGTCAAGCCAGAGATTCTCATAGGGATCTTGTGCATTGTGGAGAAGATGTTGCAATTCGTGCGCAATGATCGATTTACCCCATGCGAGAGTGATGTCTGCGAAGTCAACGTAGACAACGTCACGAGAAGGTGCCGTCCCTGGCGAAAAGTACCCTCCGATGTTGTATGCGCCATCGATATCGTAAACGACAATTTCAACTTGACAATTGTTATCATTATCTGGAGGAGCTAACCCTCTTCCATCTTGGTAGTCTTTGCCGAAGTAGGTCGTCATTGTTGGATAAATTGTTTGATCCCAGGTTGAAGCAAGGTTTTGCAAAACGGTAGAAGAGAGCGTTCTGCCGGATTGGACCAAAAATGCAACTGTAGCAGTCGTTTTTGCAACGTAGACACTCGTTGAACCTCCTGAAATTGGCACTGTGAGTGTGTCGCCAACAACATGCTGCGTGCAGGTTGATCGAGCCATTGTCGGTTGATATCGAATATCATCAACACCAGGACGGCCTTCCTCAATCCAAGCTTGCTTGATGAACGACGTAGCCGAAACAACTGGTTGACTTTCATTAATCAGTAGATACTGCGAACCTTCTGCAACATCAAATTCGCTCAAATCGCCATACACGGTCCCGATTTCTGTGACTGTTTCATCGACATCATTCTGCGTTTCATTTGCTGCAACATGTCCTGCAACAGAGGTCAACATAAGCAGGACGAGAAAGAAGGCTTTAGTGGAGCGTCGTTCAGACATATGAAAACCTCAATAAAATGTGATGCTGTACCACAAATCCTTGTATCTAAATGAGGTATTTAATACCCCGCGTTCTTAGCATCAACATAATCGAGTGGTGAAACATGCGAACAATGGCTATTTTAGCAACCCTTCTCCTCTCTTCGGTTGCATTTCCAATTGTTTCTTCGGAAAACGTTTGTTCTACTGTTGTTATCTTGGAATTTGATGGAAACCTTGCGAATGAAAGTGTAACGACACAAGTTGAGTTCGGGCCCAGAGTACCAGGCAGTAATGCCTCGATGGAACTTCGAAATTGGTTCATGGAAACAAGACCCGAATTCGATTGGCGACTCGACCCGCATTCTCGAGAAGGATACAATCTTACCAATCTTGAAGGAAAACTCATTCCTCTAAATTCAACAAATGAAACACCTGTTATTGTGCTTGCAGCCCATTATGATTCAAGAGACAGAGCCGAGAGAGACCCTGATCCAAATATGACTGACCAGCCAATCCCTGGTGCGAATGATGGAGGTAGTGGCGTCGCTGTTTTATGGGAACTCGCTCGAATTGCACCTAGCATGAATCTTGAGCATGAGGTTTGGATTCTCCTAACCGATGCAGAGGATCAAGGTTCAAATGAAAATCCGTCAATGTGGGCACTCGGTGCAAAGGCATGGGCTGAAAATCGTACAGAACAAGACATCGCTCGAATTGATGCATTCCTTTTGGTCGACATGATTGGCGATGCAGACCTGAAAATATATCGTACCTATCCACCATCTCCGAGCAATGAAGAAGGGAACCGCTTATGGATGGCTGTTGAAAACCTATCTGGGCCACTAGGAATGTTGGATGGCGTGGAGGATTGTAATGGAGACATGGGCCATGACATCATCAATTTCTCAGCGATGGATGGGGTCATCGATGATCACGTTCCGATGAACGATGTAGGCATTCCAGCGATCGATTTGATCGACATACGCTATGGCGAGAATGCAACCGCTTGGAAAGGCTACTGGCACACGCATGAAGATACACCGGACAAGGTTTCTGCTGAATCATTGGCTCACATCGGCCGATTGCTTGAACTTGGCCTTCGAGAGGGATCGTGGCTGAAGCCTGAGATGGTTGAACCTCAGATTGAATCACCTCAAAATGCTGATGCTTCAACAACTTTTTCTCCAATTGTAGCAGGAATTGTTGTTACGGTATCGGTCCTGATTTTTGTCGTATTCTTAGGCTTACAACAAAGCGTGCGTTTGAAACGATAGGTCTGCGTGCGCGGATACACACGGAACGTACGTTTTTCGCGCACATCTGGGTTTGAGTGGATGAACAATGGACATAAATGAACGACGTGATGCATTGCGTGCACGTGTTCGTCAACAATTGAATCCAGAACCAGAAGAAGAGGAGGAACTCGTAGTCCAAGCGTCCGAGATCGTATCCTCAACCAGAGAAGGTGAAGATCTTCTCTTGATTGAAGAGCGAAACGGTGTTCTCGCACTTGCATCTTCACTGATTTTTATCGGCAGCGTATTGGGCATCATTACTGGATTACTGCTTCTACAAGGAAATCCTGCCGAACTATTGGATAATTCTGCAGGGAGCGAAGGGGCAATCGACGTCTATGGAATTGTTCTTGAAGCCGAATCCGGGGAGGTTGTTGAAGGCGTAATGGTCGAATTGATCAATGCTCAAACAAATCAAATTATACAAACTGTGGAGACAAATTCATACGGGTATTACGAACTTCAAAACGTTGTCATTAAAGAGCATGTATTACGAATCACGCTTGAAAATTACAGCACAATTGAACGCACCTTCGCACCGGATAGCGCAACACAAGTGCCATTCACACTTACCAAAGGAAATGAAATCATCAAGGAAGATATGACGCTATCAGACTCTGGATGGTCCCTGCAAAACGCTGTCGCCCTTTCAACAGGGATTGCCCTTGTCACCATCATTGCCGGTATTGTGGGCCTGAATGCTGCCGTGAATGCAAGAAGAGCAACCAATTATCGACGCACACAATATCTAGCAGGATTTGCATTGTTTAGTCGTGGTTTCATTGTCTTTGGACCGTTTCTCATTCTCTGTGGAATGGGATTGTTGATCTTCGCTCGAGATGAATTTCAGGAACCAGAGGTGGAGTGATGTACCTCATCACCGTTGAAGGTGGAGATGGCTCTGGCAAGGGCGAGGCCGTCCGTATTCTGAGTGAATTACTCACGCACTACCCTTTCAGTGAAGTCCATCGTACACACGAGCCCCGTCGTCATAGTGATCTTGGTAAACTCGCACTTGAAGCCGTCAAACTCGGTGACAAGACGCCTCTGCAAGAAGCTGGACTGTTTGCCGCAGATCGACTCGATCATTCCCATACGTGGATTAAACCACGCCTAGAGCGGGGTGAAGTGGTTGTCTCCGATCGGAACATCCATTCATCCATCATCTACCAAGGTGTTGTCGGCGAACTTGGAATCGATACTGTTTGCCAAGTCAATTCGGCTTCAATGGTTCCAGATCTTGTCTTTTGGATCGATTGCGACCCTGACAGAGCCATCGATCGAATCAAGCATGCAACATTACGAATGAGTTCGGATAAGCAAGAATATTTTGAAACACCAGAGATCCAGAAAACCATTCGCAAGGGCTTCCATGACTTGTTTACTGGAGCGGTTGAAGTCGCCCCCCCCTTTGACAAATGCTGTGTTGTTGGACCAATTCTCAACGAGGGCGGATTGGATGAATTACGGCAAAAACTACGAAAGGAATTGCGTTCTTTTTTCAATCGAAGACCTGCACCTCTGAATGTTGATGAAGACAAAGTAGATAGGTACTTACTCGACAAACTATCCCATGATGTTCAACAACAAACGCGACTTCCTGGCGCTCCTATGGAACGTACTTCAGTCCACATAGGATGGCTGAGTGGACGTTCTCCTGCCCAATGGATGCAAACTGCTGAAGATGAATGGGATTCGAGTGAAGCGCGTGAATCCGATGTTCCAAGCAATCCTCTTGCTCGGTCAAGCTGGTCCATATTGGGTACGCTCTCGCTTATGGCTGGTTCATGTGAAATTCCACGCTTGCACAAGTCATTAGGTCCTCACCGAATGGTGACACAGCGACATACCCAACGCCTCGTAAAGTGGCTTGAAGAAGCGAATTGGATCCATCGACAACAAAACCATATCCCTTTTGCCGAAGGTCAAGTGTTCAAACTTCGGGACGCTTGGATTGGATTCGCTCGCTTAACGTTAGCTATGTGGCCATTCCGCGTAACTCTTTCAACATGGAGGAAGAACAACCCAGAAGCACCTTGGGAGAAGGCATTGGAAGAGATTCTCAAACACAATAATACTCAGCTTAAGAGAGCGGTCGAGAACACAATCGAGCGTTTACGAATCTTAACAAGCGGCCATGAAAACTGCCCAGTACCTGAAAATGCTGAACAGTTGCTGGTATGGTGGTCGATGCCACCACCTGATCACTCTTCTTCCTGAGTTGGTCGTTGGAATCGCACGTTTCCAGGCAACTGCACTTGACTTGGCCCACTAAACTTGGTTGGACGTGCACTGTAGGCAGCCGCAAAAAAGAGACCAAGCCCAAACCCAAAGGGGAGGCCGGTAGCCAATCTGAGGAATGCTGTAGATTCTCGATCGGTTAGAAGTTGTGTAAATCCGTCCAATGCCATTGGAACAACACAAACAAGCCCAATTAAAACAAAGACCATCGTTCGACGATTCGATTGATAGATTGGTTTCAATTTCTCATCCGGTAGAATCGACAAGAACGTATCACGAACCGTCCATCGATTGACTCCGAAGCGAGAATAGATGAAGCCTCCAAGTGCTAGACCTGCAAAAATACCAAGATCTCGAACGCAAACAGGCATTTGGTTTCCATTGATGGACCATGAGCGTTCATGCTTGTTATGACAATTTAAATCACCAAATGCGTAAATTGCTGCACTGTAGAAATTCAATTCGGTCCAAGTGAAGTTCTGGTCGTTCTCTTTGTGATAATCCAGCATATTCGCTCGACCAGATAACTCAACAATCGTTCCCGATTCTGCGAGTGCTGGAGCGAGAAAAAACGAAACGAGAAAGAAGAAACTAATCCCTCCGACCCAACGCCCAACTTTTTGGTCTCTTGCCCGCGAGGCAAGACCGTTTCGTTCCATGCAACGTCCTTCGGATTGAATCATTTAATTCTTGGTTCATCGACGGTTTCTTTTCGTCCTGTTACGTCGACGTATCATGGCGGAGACTTCAACCGAGCCGGTTGGTTTGTGGCTCGGCATCCAAGCAGGCGCTTTTCTTGGGTTGTACTTCGGATTTAGTCTTGCGCTCGTTTCAGCTCTAACAAGTCCTGATGAATTGATGAGAATCGTCTACTTGATCACCTTCTTTCCAATGGTTGGAGGCATCCTTCTCGGTCCATTTCTTGCTCGAAGAGAACGCCCTGTTGCCTCAGCAATTCCTCCAATACAACGTACCATGGAGGCTTTGGACGGTATGGACGAAGGGCAAGGTAAGTGGAGAATACTAAGCCATGTTCGAAGCGATGGAAGAACCGTCCGTATCGATCTTCACGATTCAAGTCGAGTCGAACAGATTCTGAACATCACAACGCCACTGGCAGATGAATTCCCTGTCCGATATATGGTCGGCCGAGGCGTTGGCGGAAGTCGCGAACCAGAATTGCGCGCAAAAGTACTCTCAATTCTTGATCAGCAATTTCCCAAAACCAGGCAATCCAGATACACATCAGCGATTGAAATATCTCCTGAATTACCCGAACGTTTACGCAATCAACGCAAAAAAGTCAACATGCTTCTTGCGATTTTCCTACCCATTGCAACCTTCCTCGGATGGTTGGAAATGAGGTAAACCAAACGTCGATTCACTTATTTCAATGGACGCTGAGACTTAACCATGCGGGAGGTTACGTTCTTTTGGCGAGCCGACCGTTTGGGTGCCATTGGTATTGATTCTGTTTTGGAGATTGCAAGACGGATTGAATTCTTATCCTACATCAAGCGAGTTCCGAAAGATATTCGATGTTTGTTCAAAATTCATCTCCAAGAGGGCAAGACGCTCGACGATCTCAATACCATCGACTCCCTTGAAGTATTGGAGGTTGTTCAAGAATCAGAGAATCCGGATGAGGGTGCCCTGGTCATTTGTCGGGTTATTCACCCCTTACCCTCGCTCAATGCACGTACGAATGGAACCTACGGTGTGGCTGGTTCAAAACTCGATGAAGAAGGTGCGACGTACATCCTGCAAGGATCGTCCATCAAGTTGCGTTTGCTATCTGGTGTTCTTCGCCTGATGGCAAAACCCGATCGGACAAGTGCTCGAACACTCAAATTAACGCCTCAGAACCACGAATCCGTCTTGACAGAAAAACAACTCAAGCTAGCAAAATTTGCTTATGATCGAGGGTATTATGACCTTCCCAAACGGATAAAAATTACAGAACTTGCAGAACAACTCGGACTTGCTCGAGCCACAATTTCAGAACATCTGACCAAAATTGAAGGCATTCTCATGGACGATCTTTTCTCATCGATGACGGACGTCCGATTGACGCCAGAACAAGCACGAATCATCGTTGAAACGATGGAAGCAGACATGGACCAAACCGAATCGTATCAAACCGAATCCTTTGCCGGCCTCATCAATCGAATAAAAGAAAACATTCTCGATGAAGAGATACGCGAAGATAACGAACATGATCTTGATCTCGATGCAAATGAGTCCCCTGAAAAGATTCTCAAACGTATTCAAGATGATATTTCCTAATTCGCTCATGTTTTTATGAGTCAATGAGGTGTCGAGACTATGGAGGAGATGAGGTCGCTACTCGACCGGATTTCTGAATCCGGAATCGAAGTCCCTCAATCGGTGCGCAAAGCAATGTGCAGCCTTCATCTTGAGCAATTTACGACCTATGATTTCAATGGCTTTTTTCATGACCGCCCCGTAGTGTTCATGGAAACGGAAAACGGTGGAGTGAAGACCATTTCAGCACCTCATATGATCGTAACATTGCTTCATCATCTCGAATTAAATCAAGGACAGGAAGTCCTTGTTGTAGGCTCAAAAGGAGGGTACATGGCAGCCCTTATCGCGAGCATCATCGGCGAAGATGGACGCGTTGTTCTCATCGATCCTTCTCCAGAAATTGTTCGTCACACTGCAAATGCACTTGCTGGTTGGCCAACCGTTAATCTTCGCCAGGTTGAATCGATTGAGGTTGCACCGATTGAATTACCAGGTGAACTCAATCGAGTTCTGATTACCGGAAGCATTGAATCAATACCAAACTGGATGGAAGAACGCATTGTTGAGGGTGGTTTTGTTCTTGCCCCCATCGGAAACAACCACCATCAAGAATTGATGAAACTTGAGCGTCAAGTTGGCGAATTGCATCCCACATCGCTTGGACCGGTCTCATTCGGCCCCGTTGACATTCTTGAAAGTGAACCGAAGCCGCTTTCAGCGATTGAAATTGCTGACCTCATTGAAACGCTGATTGAAACATGTCACGAGATGGAACTCTGTGAAGCAGAAGACCTCCAACAACTCGGTACCATCGCTGATGAACTACGACTTATGGAAAATGCTCAGGAAGGAGAATTAGAAGCGTTCATCACAAACCATATGCAGAATTTTGTCCAGTTATGGCCCATGATTCAACTGATGTTTGCACCAACACTTGCACGTCCAGGTGATATCGATCAAGATGATTATTCTGAATTTGATTTCGATGAATTCAAACCTTGAGGTGAATCGATGGCCGCAAGTATCCAATCTGCCATTGCGAAGTTGAAACACAAGGATATTCGACAACGACGACGAGCGGTAAGGATGCTTTTTGATGCAGACGCACACGAGAGTGTTGAAGCATTCTCACCATTTCTCGAAGATCAGGACGTTTGGTTTCGAAACAAAGCCATCGAAGCCTATCGGCGTTGGGCTCCTATGCACGCTCCACATTTACTCGAACAATTAGCTGAACGGGGCGGTATTGATGGCCAACGGTGCGTAGCTTCTGTTCTTGAAACAATTCAAGATGTGCTACGCACTGCTCATCTTTCACGTCTGTTGCTGAATTGTGAAGATGTGGTTGTGGTTCGGAGGGCGGTACGCCAACTGATCACAATCAATGAGGTTACAACAGAGGAATTGAATCAATTCCAAAACTCAGATGATTATGCAATTCGAACGTATGCCGCTACGGGAAACAGCGATGCAAATACACTTCTGGGAATGTTGAAGGATGAGCATCCTGATGTTCGCAGGCAAGCTGCTACATCGTTGTTGGCGTTGGATTTAGAATCTGACCAAGATCAAAAACTTCAGGACGCTCTCGAGCATGATGATGCATTGTGGAAACTTGCAATTCCAATCGCACTTCAACAATCACGGCCCACTTTCGTTGATTTGATGACTTCGAAAGGTATGGTACAACAACGATTCCTCATTCAAACGCTCAAGGAAACGGTTGTTGAAGCAGATGATCCTCGCCTACGAATGCTCATGGATGGTGATGGAATTTCACTCGTCGCTCGATGGCTTGTTGGTCGAAACGATGAAAAAAGTGACGTACTAAGACACGAATTGCTGTTTGATGAACGTGTTGATAGCATCGATAAATCCAGATTATTGGAACGTTTGTTGCATCGTCAAAACGAGCCAGTGATTCAAGAACTTGCAACGAAATTGATCTCGAATTCCACCGATGAACTCATCTTGAGTGCAGCACAGAACCTATACACTTCTTCGACCAACAGCGATTCATGACAGGTTCCGATGTCGTATTTCGCGTGGTGGCAACCTCTCCAGGCGATCAACGATTGCGTGTTGAAATCGATATCAGCGCCCCATTTACATCGCCTTCATTGAAGCTTTCATTCCCTCGATGGGTCCCTGGTTCGTATTTTCTGCGTGAACCAATACAACACGTCTCGCATCTGGAAGCCCATGATGAAGTTGGTGAACCACTCAAAGTGATACGTAAAGAGGTTGATTCAATCGTCATTAAGGATGTACAATCCGTTGAGAAGGTTCGGATCAGTTATCTTCTTCTCTGCGTCGATAATACTGTCCGTTCGAATCATTTTGATGAGACACATCTTCACCTCATGCCTCCATTCACTTGGTTCCTGCCTGTTTCTGGAATTGACATGAATCGCATGAATATGCCACATCGAGTCGAATTCACCCTACCTTCCTCATGGAATGTTTCGACACAATTGAATCTTGAACACGTGCAAGAAAGAGACCGTGGTCGGCTTCATTCATTCATCGCAGAGCATCGAGATGCTCTCCTCGATGGAATTGCGGAGTGCAATGAGAATGAAATCCATCACTTCACTGTAGGAGGCCGTCAGCATTCATTGCATTACTGGGATGCAGGAGGGCATGCTCCCAATGAAGTCATGTTGCAACGGTTCATCAACGATATGAAGAGCATCATTGCGGAACATCATGCTGTTTTCGGGCCCTTAGATGAACCATATCATACCATCCTGCACCTCACCGATGGAGGACGCGGCGGACTTGAGCATACCAATTCTCAAACATCCATGGTCCCTCGTACTGCCCTTCATCCAGGTCATGTTGAAGAGTACAGAGACCTTGTCAGTCTGTTCAGCCACGAATACGTGCACCAATGGAATGTGAAACGTCTACGTCCGAAGCGATTCCTCGATTACGATTTACAACGCGAAGTCAATACGGATCTCCTTTGGTGGTTTGAAGGGGCAACCTCGTGGATTGGCGACATCTTGTGCTTACGTTCAGGAGCATGGAGTCCAGAGGATTACTTTGCAGACATGAAGCGTAAACTCAAACGCCACCATACACGTAGTGGTTCTTCATGCCAAGCACTCTGTGAAGCGAGTCATGAGGCATGGATTCACCTCTATAGAAGCCATGCCCATTCAAGGGAAACGCAGATCTCGTATTACCTTGAGGGTGAGTTGGCAATGTTTGCATTGGATGCTGAATTGAGGAAACGTTCCAAAGGTGCAACAGGCGTATGCGATTTGATGCAGGTCATGTATGAGAAACACAACATTTACGTCGAAGATGAATCGATGAGAGGTGTTCATTACAACGATATTCGAAAGGCATTGACATCATTACCAGGTGGGCGACGTCTCGGAACATTTCTCGATCAAATAACCAAAGAGGCCGGAAATCTCGACTTAGACAAGGCATTCTCAACGTTTGCTTTGAATTACAAACCTTCTGTGGATGTTGAACGAAAAGCAGGTACTGAGAGCGTTGTTTGGGAGAACTTTGCACAGGGTTGGCTTGGCGTTCACGTTCGTTCTCAAGGAAACAAATTGAAGGTGACCAGTCATATGCAAAACTCTCCTGCTCGCGAACTTCTCCAAGTGGGAGATGAACTCATTGCGATCGATGCACTACGTGTTGCCAATGCTGAGCAATTGAAATCATGCCTCAAAGGCAAGGTCGGCACCTCTGTACGCGTGATGTATGCGAGAAATTCGGTCATCCACAACTGCGTCATCGATGTTCTTCTCGAACCGAAGTATCCGACCGTGACCACAAGTGATGGGAATCGATTATGGAAATCTACGATTCGTTCTCGCCAGGTTGACTCGGCGTAAGCAAGGAAAGCCTTCGCAAAGATACGTGAATCGGAGGCAAGTGATCGGAGATACGATGTCTGGTCGTTTTTGGAGGATAGAGTTTCGAGGAAAGGGCCATATCAACAACGTCTTGCTTCGAAATCGACTCCAATGATGATGCTGGCCAGAGTTCAAGTTCGACCGAGTCATCATTCAGATAATCGATACATACAGCAGGTATTCGGGCAAGTTCCAAACGTTTTGCAACTGCAAAACGATGATGCCCATCAAGTATCGTTCCTGTTGCCTTATCGGCAATCAGTGGCTTCGTGAACCCATCCCATTTCAAGGTCATCTCGAGAAGCTTTTCCATGTTCTTAACCTTGATTTCTTCATGTGCTTTCAACCACTCGACAGGAACCAATCGAACATCGCGTTCCTCCCAAGACATGCTTCTTCCAACCGAATTCACAGGATAATGCTTTGTCTCGGATGTACACGCAAGGATGGATGTCGAGCATGCAACCCGAGCGCGGAATGGAGGATTTGCCCCTTCTTCCTCGTCTGGAAACAATGGTTGAACAGCTTCCAAAGAGCCTGCTCAATGTACTTGATTGGTTCCAAGACAACGATGCCCATGTTTGGATTGTAGGCGGAGCGATTCGAAATGCGCTTCTCGGCACGGACATTCATGAATACGATCTTGCGACAACGATGACACCTGAAGCGATGGAAGCATATCCAGATACGATCCCAACAGGTCGGCAATACGGGACGATAACCTTCCGAGATGATGGAGACAGTTACGAAGTCACAACATTGCGAACCGAACTTGGATACAATGATGGTCGTCGACCTGATGAAGTCCACTGGGGAGACTCGCTTCTCGTCGACCTTTCAAGAAGAGATTTGACCATGAATGCTATCGCTGTCAACGTCTCAAAACAAACGTACTATGACCCATTTAATGGGTACGATGATTTGAACAATCAACGCATACGTTCTGTTGGAGAACCAATTAAGCGATTAAGTGAAGATGCTTTGCGTATTTTACGATGTTATCGATTCATGGACCAAGGAAATGCAGGCATCTGGTGGCCAGAAAATCAACTTGCTGAAGCACTACGAACCACCAAACCAATGCTTTCCCGAATCGCATCTGAACGCATATGGTCCGAATTCAAACGGATTCTTCTAGGAAAACAGGCATCACAAATCGTTCAACGAATGGCAGATGATGGTATCCTGAAACAACTTTTTGATATTGACTGGATCCAAAATGACGTACCTATCCAGATTCTGAACCATCTTGAAGGAAATGATGTAATCGATCGGCTTGTTGTATTGATGAGAAACTTCGATTCAAAGGATTGTGAACGCTTAGCAACAACACTCCGCCTAAGTGGTAAGGAGAAGAAAGAATTCCTCTTCCGCCATTCAAAATTGGGCCATATTCCAGAGAACATGGATTCCTCAATCAGAATTTATGCAGCAGTGGTTGGAACATGGAGTCATCAACATTTGCAGATTGAGAAGTTGTTTGCTGCTCATGAAGCATGGGTGAGCGATTTCTCTGAAGTGGATGTTCAACGATGCATCGACCGATTGAATAGACTTAAGATTGATTTTGATGAGCAACCGTTAGCGTCTGGTGACTACATCATGCAACAAACAAACATGACAGAAGGGCCAAAACTTGGAGCGCTCAAGGCATGGTTGTTCTACGAACAGATCGCTCGTAACCTGCAAACCTTGGACGAGATTGATCGATTGCTCTGCACGCTATCGTGGCAAACAGACGATGCATCACGTTGGCCAAAACTTCAATTCCCTTAAGCGGCTAGTCAGAACATACCGAGATGGTTGAGGACGTGTCAGATTGTCTGTCAAAAATGCAGTAAAAGCGAAAATGGAACAACATATTCAAGAAATGGTTGCAACAAATCCAATGATTGGTCAATTGAATACGCAATTTACGAGTTGGTTGCTTGG
>Ga0208127_1000133_pt1 | contig 36561 bp, 27 predicted proteins | sample ETNtaG_6_FD_185751 | JGI IMG/M metagenome (GOLD analysis project Ga0208127, IMG submission 185751) | Marine microbial and viral communities from oxygen minimum zone, Eastern Pacific Ocean - ETNP201306SV45 (SPAdes) (version 2) | ecosystem: Environmental > Aquatic > Marine > Oceanic ... | reverse complement strand
GCCGTCCTAGTTTCTTGGACAAGTCGGTTTTGGCTGCGATGTCCGCATAGCGAAGTCCGCCGGTATTCTGCAGCAAATAAGCTGGCTTGCCGTCATTGGCATCGAAGTAGGGAGTCGGCATCTTGCCGCCTTCGTAGGCTGGAGTTGAAGGGCCGAGATAGAGCTCAGGCAGACCATCGCCCGTAAGGTCGCCCGCAGCGATGAGTTGAATTTCCAATGGCGTATCCGATTTCCAGATGCCGAACGGCTTGCCGTCGAATTCGGCTGTGTCGGTATTGATTGTGTACGCGAAGAGGTAGGGGGCTCCGTATATGGCGACGACGTATTCCAATCGTCCATCTAGATTGAGATCGATGAAAGCAGCGGCAGTTACCTGCTCTTTGATCGGAAATTGGGTCAGAAGCGTCTCCCGAAATTGAAAATTCCCTTGATTAAGGTAGAGCGCGTTTCGCTTGGGAAAAGCGATGTCGGAAAGCCCGTCGCCATTCAGATCTTCGACGAGTACGATGCTGTAAGGCGTCGATTTCTCATCCGATTCCAGCCAGAGATTCTCTTCAAAAGGAACTTCGGTTTCTCGCGTTAGCAGATCGAGCGTTTTGATGCCGATATGTTTCGGGTTGAACGTTCCATTTGATTCAGCCTGGTCTTGCCAGAGCACCTCGAGAACGCCGCGGACGATATAACGTTGGGCGGTTGGTTCCGGTCCCTTCGCGTGTATGGCGAAACTGAATTCAGAACGAGCGGCTTCGTTTTCCGGCGCTTCGAACTTCGAGTGATGCCATTCGGTTTGCTCCATTCGGTAGCCCGCGGATTCAAGTCCGGTCATCCATGATAGAAACTGGCTGCGTTTCCAAATATCTCCGCGACCCTCCTTCTTGCCAGCCTTCAGCACTCCTTCCGGCAACGTTTTGAAGGGGTTGAGTCGAGGCGACTCTAGCGACTCGAATTCGAAAGAACGAAGAGGCTCGTAACTATTGTCGCTCGCTCTCAATCCATCCCACAACTCGATGAAAGCGGTCTCGTAATCCTGAGCCAGGCGCTCGGGCTTCCAGATCGTTTGATCGCGCTGATCTCGAATCGCTTGGATGGCGGAGATGTCAACCTGAGCGCTGGCGATTTGAAAGATGCCGAATCCAAGAATCGAAAGAATACAACGGGCGAGTGAGCAATTCATGGACGGAATAGGGGCTTGAAAGAGTTGATTAAACTCAATATTAAGGTGCAATAAAGTGCAATAAAAATCGATTCCAGAACGATGATTTCGACCACAATGCCCTTGAGGAGATCCCTTTTAAACTCAATTCGTCGAGCGAGAGCCATCTGCGCGTATGCTTTTATTGCGGCGCTTTCGATTCATGGCGAGGAACGCGTATTCCCGGCCATGGGAGTCGAGTTTCCAACCGAGGCGGGCAAATTCTATCAGCTCGAGGCCTCCAGCGACTTCGATCAATGGGAAGCGGTAGGAAGCGTCTTCAAGAGTCAAGGGGAAGCGATCGAGGATTGGTTTCCTGCGGAGTCGACTGACGCTCGCTTCTACCGTCTGGCCGAGGTGTCGGAACAGTGGGTGTTGGTCTGGTCGGACGAATTCGATGGCGATTCGATCGATCGGTCGAAGTGGCTGAACGATGTAAATGCGAATGGCGGCGGCAACAACGAGCTCCAGTATTACACTGATGAGCCGGAGAACAGCTGGGTCGAGAATGGGCTTATGGTTATCGAAGCGCGGGACGAGGACTACGGAGGCTTGGATGGCAGTCGCAATTTCACCTCAGCAAGACTGAACACGAAGTTTCGAGGGGCCTGGACCTATGGGCGGATCGAGGTTCGGGCTCGCTTGCCGATCGGCCAAGGGATATGGCCTGCGATTTGGATGCTGCCGCAGGACGAGGTTTATGGAACGTGGGCTGCGAGTGGGGAGATCGATATCGTTGAGACCATAGGGAGCGAACCATCCACGATTCATGGCTCGCTCCATTTTGGAGGACAGTGGCCTAACAATCTAAGTTCGACCGCTTCCAAGATCTTGGATACAGGAACGGTCCAAGACGATTTTCACGTTTATGCGATCGAATGGGAAGCGGGCGAGATTCGCTGGTACTTGGATGGCGAACTGTACCGGACTGCCAATAGTTGGAATTCGAGCGGGGCAGCCTTTCCGGCTCCTTTCGATCAGGACTTCTATTTGATCGTCAACGTGGCTGTGGGCGGAAATTGGCCGGGCAGCCCCGATAATACGACTCCGTTTCCAGCTCGGATGGAAATCGACTACGCCCGGGTATACCAGTGGGCGGAGTGAATCGGCGCCTTTGAAGGTAGGGCGCGATCTACTTGATGATCATTTGGTCGACCGATTTGCCGGCCGGGATCATTGGCAGGACGTGCTCGGAGTACGGCGTAATGACGTCGAGTACGAAGGCTTCGTCGCTGTCGAGCATCTCTTGAACGGCGTCGCGCAGTTCTTCCTTTTTGTGGACGCGGCGGGCTGGCAAGCCGAAGCCATTGGCGATTTCCACATAATTTGGATACAGAGCGTCGATGTTCTCCGGCGACCCAATATTGTTTTCGTCGCCGAGAATCGTGTTGCCGCGAACGCTGTCGTAGAAGCGGTCTTCCCACTGCATGACCATTCCCAGATGCTGATTGTTGAGAATCATGGCCTTGGCGGCGATCTTCTCGATCTTAGCCGTAGCCAGTTCCTGGACGTTCATGACGAAGGAACCGTCGCCATCGATATCGATGACCTGCTTGTCCGGGCAAGCGACCTTGGCGCCGAGGGCGGAAGGATAGCCGTAGCCCATGGAACCGAGTCCTAGAGAGGATATGTGATGGCGCGGGTACTTGAAATCGTAGAACTGGGCCGCCCACATTTGGTGCTGGCCGACGCCCGTGGTGATGATGGCCTCGCCACCCGTCAGTTCGTAGAGAACGCGAATGGCTTCCTGTCCTAGAATGTGCGGGCTGTCTTCGTAGGTGAACGGGTACTCGTCCTTCCAAGCTTGGACTTGTTGGGTCCAGGCGCTCAGGTCGGGCTTCTTGAAATCGATTTGCTCGATCAGCTCGCTCATGCGGCCCATAGCGTGACGTATTTCGCCAACGATTGGGTGGTGCACGATCTTGTTCTTGTTGTGCTCCGACGCGTCGATGTCAATGTGCACGATTTCCGCTTGGGGGGCGAACTTAGAGACGTCGCCGGTAATGCGGTCGTCGAAACGGACGCCGAACGCTAGAAGCAAATCGCAGTTGTGCACCGCGAGATTGCCGTAAGCGGACCCATGCATGCCGAACCACTTGGTGGAAAGGGGGTGGGTTTCGTCGAATGCGCCGACGCCCATGAGGGTGGAGGAGCAAGGGATACCGGTTTTGCCGATGAAGGTCGCCAATTCGTCGTAGGCCTCGGCCGAAACGATGCCGCCGCCGTAGTAGATCATTGGCTTTTTAGCATCCTCGATCAGGTGCAGAACATTCTTGAGTTGGGAGTCGGGGGCCGTTTCCGGTTTTTTCGATTCGCGCAGCTCTACGGATTCCGGCCATTCCGGAACGATCATGTTTTGCTGAACGTCCTTGGGAATGTCGACGACGACGGGGCCGGGACGTCCTGAGGTGGCGACTTTGAATGCCTCCTTGATGGTGTAGGCGAGATCCTCGATCTTCATGACGAGGTAGCTGTGCTTGACCACGGGAAGGGTCATGCCGAAGAAGTCGGTTTCCTGGAAGGCTGCCTTGCCGATGAACTTGGAGTAAACTTGACCCGTGATGCAGACCAGCGGCGTGCTGTCCATGTAGGCATCCGCGATCGCCGTCATCAGGTTGGTCGCTCCGGGACCGCTGGTCGCCATGCAAACGCCCGGCTTGCCGGTCGCTCGGGCGTATCCTTCAGCCGCGAACGAGCCGCCTTGCTCATGGCGGGGCAGGATCGTGCGGATGCGGTCTTTGGCCTTGGCTAGGGATTGGTGCATCTCCATCGATGCGCCACCTGGATAGGCGAAGATGTCCGTGACGCCTTCCCGAATCAGGGATTCGACCACAATGTCCGCTCCGTTCATTTCGGCGGTGGCTTGCGAAGGCTCTTTCAAATCAGTGTTTGCGCTCATCGGTTTTAGGAAAAATCGGCGGTATAAAGGAGGTTGGCCTTGGGTGTGGCAAGCGATAAAACGGCTGTTCGCGAGGCGTTCGAGTCGCCTAGGAAGCCGCTTCGCTGAGGTCGATTACTTTGCCGTCGTCGTATTCGCCTAGGGCTCGATAGCGGGCGTATCGCTTTTCGAGCAGTTCGTCCGGGGAAAGGGAAAGCAATTCCTTGAGGTGCTTCTTGATCGAAGCTTCAACCGATTGAGCGGCCTCCTCAGGGTCGTTTTGAGCGCCGCCCATGGGCTCTTCGACGACTTCGTCGACGACGCCGAATTGCTTGAGCATCTTCTGGTCGCCCAGTCGCAAGGCTTCCGCGGCTTTCGATGACTGCGAGCGGTCCTTCCAGAGAATGGCCGAGCAGGATTCGGGGGAAATGACGGAGTAGTAGGCGTTCTCGAGAATGAGGACACGGTCGGCCACAGCGATGCCCAGGGCGCCGCCGGAGCCGCCTTCGCCGACCACCAAGGTAACGATCGGAACCGTAAATTGGCTCATTTCGCGAATATTGACGGCGATGGCCTCTGCCACGTGGCGTTCCTCGGAACCGATGCCTGGGTAGGCGCCCGGAGTGTCGACCCAAGTCACGATGGGCAGTCCGAATTTCTCTGCCATCTTCATGAGTCGCAGCGCCTTGCGGTAGCCTTCCGGGTTGGGCATGCCGAAATTGCGGAGAATGTTTTCCTTCGTGTTGCGGCCCTTTTGCTGGGCGATGATCATGACCGCTTGGCCGTCGAGAAAGGCGGTGCCGCCTATGATGGACTTGTCGTCGCGATACAGTCGATCGCCGTGCAGTTCGTGGAAACCGTCGAAAATCGCGTCGACGTAATCGAGCGAGTAGGGGCGAAGCGGGTGGCGGGCCAGCTGCACGCGTTGCCAAGACGAGAGGTTCGAGTAGATCGACTTCTTGGTCTTTTCGATCTTGGCCTCGATGGCCTTGATCTCGCTCGAAACATCGATGTGGTTTTCTTCGGAGAGCTGATGCAGGGCATCGAGTTGCTCAATCAAACCGCGAAGCGGCTTCTCAAAGTCTAGCGCGTATTTCTTGTCCATGGGCTGGTGCCGAAAAAGGGGCGGAATATGGGTGAGTGTATTCGAAAGTCGAGGTTAAAGCGGCGCGGGAAAAACGGATCAGTTTACGACGATTTCGTCCTCGGACGCGTCGGGATTCTTGAGTTGGTCCTTCCAGCTGGCGATTTTAGCCTGAGCGCCGAAATGCTCGGCTTTTTCCTTGGATCCTAGCTCGAGCCAAATGCGGGAAAGGCTGGTGTTGATGAAGAGATCGTCGGGCTTGAGCGCATGGGCCTTCTCGGCAGCTTCCAAGGCGGCGGGATAGTTCTTCTCCGAGTAGTGGATTTCGCAAAGCGCGTGCCAGGCAGGGAAACTGTCGCTTGCGCCTTCCAGCAGGCGTTCGAGTTTCGAAATTGCCGTGGGAGCGTCTCCCATGGTGAAGTCGAAGGTGGCGTCTTCAATGATGCTCTCGATATCGCTTGGCTCGCTCATACGGTTAAAACAACTCGGTTATCTGACGCGAACCCTAGAATAAGGTTCAACAATTGTCCAGCGACGAAGGGAAAATACAGACGTGGTTTGGATCTTATTTACGAACCCAGGCGAGGCGGATGGCTTCATTCGTCTATCGGATGACTCACAGGATTAGCATGGCGTCACCATAGCTCAGGAAATGGTACTCCTGTTCAATCGCTTCTGCGTAAATGCTTTTCAGCCAATCGATTCCATCAGTCTTACCAGGCGAGAGAAACGCGGAAACAAGGCATAGCAAGGTCGACTTGGGCATGTGGAAATTCGTGATCAGCGCATCGACTCCCATGAAGCTTGATGGGGGGTAGATGAAAAGCCCGGCCTCATCGATGTATCCGTTCTCATGGATGCGATCGGTTTTGCTCAAATAGTCCTCAACCGAGCGCACGCTTGTGGTGCCGACGCAAATACGTCGCCTGTTCTGAGAGGGGCCTTCGCGGAGGGCTTGTTGGGCGGTTGCGGGAACTTCGTAGAGCTCGCGATGAATTTCGTGATCCTCGACTCGACCTTCGTCCAGCGGTTTGAAGGTGCCCATGCCTACGTGGAGAACCAAGTCGTGAAAGGTGGCTCCCTTTGATTCGATGGCTTGAGTCAGCTCATCGGTAAAATGCAATCCTGCGGTAGGAGCGGCGGCGGCGACCGCTCGTTCGCGGCTCGCGTAAACGGTTTGGTAGCGATCTTTGTCGGCGGAATCACGCTCATCGTCGCGTTCTCGCTCGATGTATGGGGGGAGGGGCATCTTACCCTGATCCTCGGCTAGTCGGGCGACGGACATGCCTTTGGGCAATGCGAATCCAACTCGGTACTCGGCGTTTTCGTTCTTATCAAGGACTTCGGCTCGGAATACGCCTTCAATGCCGAAACTCGATCCGATGGGCAGCTTTCGGCCGGGACGGAGCAGGCACCACCAGCATTCGCTTCCCGTTGAGGCATCGCCGCCGTCGGGCCGAAGCAAGAGGCATTCGACGCGGCCTCCAGTTGGGCGCTGGGCGAAGAGTCGCGCGGGCAGGACGCGGGCAGCGTTGCGGAAAATCAAGTCGGTAGGACGAATGTAGTCGATGACGTCCTTGAAGCGCCGGTGTTCGAGCCGCCGTTCGGCGCGATGGACGACGAGCAGACGAGAGGCGTCGCGCTCGCCTGCGGGCTGCTGGGCGATGCGTTCCTTGGGAAGCTCGTAGTCGAAGAGGGCGGTGTCCATGAAAAGCCCGGAAGTGTCTCAAAAGGAAAAGGCGTGTCGAGCGTTTTGGGGAGGCGGCTCTGGTTGCCTTTCACTCAGCGTAGGAGCGCGCTTGCACGCGATTGGTCTTCTCGCCGAAATCGCCTTGTCTTTAATCAAGCCAGCGGAGCGCATCATGTAGCGATCCTTCGGGAGCAGGTGAGCGTATCCTGTTGGAAACTCATTGGCCATGTCCCGAAACAGGATTGGTTTTCGCTTTGCTCCAAGTCCTTTGGACTCATGCTTCGTATGCCCCATCTCCGCTTCGCTCCGTCGAACCTTACAGGTTCTCATCCTGTTGGGGAGGCGTTGTTCCTTGGGCTTACTCTTGTCGCGAAGGACGTCCCCTTGTTGGGAAATGGTGGTAGGAACAGGATTCGAACCTGTGTAGGGTTTCCCCAGCAGATTTACAGTCTGCCCTCGTTGGCCACTTGAGTATCCTACCATCAGCCAAATAAGAGGCCGCATAGAGTTAGGCTTTTGCCATAAAGATCAAGGGCTTTTTTTCGAAAAAATTCGAGCCCAATTGGGTTTCGGTCAGACACTGCCGAGATTGCCGAAGAGGTGGGTGGCTTAAAGCAATCCCGAGCCCTGAAAACTGTAGAATCCTTGGCCGCGCGGATCGGATTGGGCGTCGCCCGCTATGACGTGATCCAGCAGATCGATGCCGATTATTTGGGCGGCTTCTTTGAGTTTTCGCGTCACTGCGATATCGGCTGCGCTCGGAGAGGGATCGCCACTCGGATGGTTGTGAACGCAGATGACCGCGCTGGCCCCGTAGCGAATAGCGTCTCGGAATACCTCGCGCGGGTGAACGAGACTGTTGCTGGCCGTGCCCGACGTGACCTCGCAGGTGCGTATGAGTCGGTTTTTGCGATTGAGGCAAAGGGTCCAGAACTTTTCTACCTCAAGCCCCATTGCGCTGGGCTGAATGAGACGAAAGGCTTTTTCGGGATCGTCGATCGTCGGCGATGCTTCGCTGGGATTGGCGATAACGCGTCTACAGATTTCAACTACGGTGACCAGTTGCAGGGCTTTGACAGTACCGATGCCTCGAATCTCCTTAAAGGCGCTGTCATCCCATGATACCAAGCCCGCGAGGGAGCCAGCTTGCTTCAATAGTTGGGAAGCGACTTCCAATACGTTGTATCCTTTGCTGCCGCTACGCAGTATCATGGCGAGCAACTCAGAGTCGCTCAAGGCGCCTGGACCGAGTCGTTCGAGTCGCTCCTGGGGACGTTCGCTTTCAGCAAGTTCCAATAGCTTGGATTGCGTATTCATAGGCTAGGGCAGCTGGTTGTTTCCGTTGGAACGCGAGTTGGAAGAGCGTTCGTTGCAGACCTAAGCAATCTGGCCTTACGCGGAGAGACGATCAAGTCGATTCAGAGTCAAATGCAGGTACCGGCTCTGATATCCAAGGGATAGGGCTGGGAATCCTCAACCAGCCGGTCAGCGCGACTGATGGCGGTCGCGTAGAGTTAGGGCCTAGCGACCCTGCTGCCTAACTTAGTTGAAGCGGCGAACGTAACCGTCGCGGCGCAGGCGGGTCAGCTTGCGGTTCTCCGCTTCTTGGGCCATTTCCGAAACGAGCATGCTGGCGATATTATCCCGCACGTCCTCGAGAGGCGTGTAGCCTTCGTCGCGTCGGTCCTCGGCGTACATGATGAAGATTTTGTTCTTCAATTTGACGGGTTGCGAATATTCGCCGGCATCAAGACTGAAAGCGGAATCCGCCAATTCGGGGATCAAGGCCTTGCGCTCGACCCAGCCCCAATCGCCGCCTTTTTCGCGCTTGGAGTCTTGACTGTGCTTCATGGCTAGTTCGGCGAAGTCGACCCCGTTCTCCAAGTTGCGCATGATTTCGTCGGCAGTCTGATCCAAGAGTTCCGGAGCCTCGTCGGTGAGTTGGGCGAGAATGATGAGTCGCAAGTGAACGGATTCCGGCTCGAAGAAGTGCTGTTTGTTCTCTTCGTAGAATTCCTCGACCTTGACCGGGCTGACGAAGCTTTCGGACTTGGTCATCTTAATTCGCATGAAGTTGACGATCATTTCGTCGCGGATTTCCACGTCGTATTCGTCGGGCGTTTTGCCGATCGACTTCAAGTAGGCGAGAAACTTGGAACGGTCGCCGTCGAATTGGGTAATGATGCGTTCGTTTACCTCGTTTCGAATATAGCTATTGGGGATTTGTCCCTTGTCCTCGAAGAACTGCTTCACGATCAGAACGTTGTCGGTGAGCATCTGAATCACCTGGTCTTCGGCTTCGTCGAGCAACTGGCCGAATTTGATGGGATCGCCTGCTGCCTCCGCCTGGATCTGAGCGAGCAGGGGAGTGATTTGGCGACGGACATCTTCTGCGGTGATGATCTTCTCTTCTACGATGGCGGTTATGCCGTTAGCGTAGCGGGCATTGACCATCCGTTCGGCGTCTTCGTTTGTAAATTGGCCTAACAGGGCCGTTGCGAAGAGCGGGCAGAGGGCGAGCGAAAGCGTTCTGAACATGATTATGAATTGTGGGAAATTGGAAACTATGCGCCGCTTTGGCAGTTTCTCAAGAAGACAATGACTTCATTGAGACGCTTCAAGGCCTTATTGGATTTAAGGCGCGGAAAGCGGCTGCCTAGCTTGATGAAATCGTCCGGACGTCCGCTATTGCGGCGGCACTTCAGGCGATTTCCCTGCGATTCGACTGAAAGGATGCCTTTTTGTTCCGCCAGAACCCGGATTTCGCTCAGACGGAGCAGCGCCTCGACCTCGGGGGGGTATTTCCCGAAGCGATCGAGCATATCCGCCTCGAGCTCCCGAATGGCCTGGGGTGTTTCGGCCATGGCTAACCTGCGGTACATGTCGATGCGCAGGCGCGTTTCCTCGAGGTAAGACGCGGGTATTCGGGCTTGCATAGGCTCGCATTCGCCTTCCTTCAGGTCGACTCGTTTGAGCACGGTATAGCCGTCCTCGTAGCGATTGGCGTTTTCGAGTTGGCCCTCGCCTTGATAGATGAAGTCGAGCTTCACATTCGCTCGAATGGTCATGGCTGTCGCTTCTCCCTTGAGCCGAGCGATGCTCTGCTTGAGCAATTGGCAGTAGAGTTCGAAGCCGATGCCCACGATGTGGCCGCTTTGTTCCGATCCGAGCAGATTGCCCGCTCCGCGCAGCTCGAGATCGCGCATGGCGATGCGGAAACCGGCGCCTAGCTGATTGTGCTGGCGGATGGCCTTCAGCCGCTGGCGGGCGATGTCCATGATGCGCTTGTGCTTGTGAAGCAGCAGATAGGCGTAGGCCTGTCGCTTGAATCGGCCCACGCGTCCGCGAATTTGGTAAAGCTGACCGAGACCAAAGCGGTCGGCCCCTTCTATAATGATCGTGTTGCAATTCGGGATGTCCAAGCCGGACTCGATGATAGTCGTGCAAACTAGCACTTGGTAACGTCCGTCGATGAAATCGAGCATGACGCGCTCGAGGGCTTTCTCGTCCATTTGCCCATGACCGATGCCGAATGAAATCTCCGGCATCATTTCCTGTAGCTTCAAAGTAGTCGTATCGATCGTTTGGACACGATTGTGCAGATAGAAAACCTGGCCGCCACGAGCGATTTCCTTGCGAATGACCTCCGTTACCAGTTTGTCGTCGTATCCTTTGACGATTGTCTGGATCGGCTTGCGTTCCTGGGGCGCGGTTTCGATGACGCTGAGTTCGCGAGCTCCGGTCAGGGCCATATAGAGCGTACGCGGAATAGGAGTTGCAGAGAGCGTCAAGATGTCGATGGTCTCTCGCCACTGCTTGAAGCGTTCCTTGTGCTTTACGCCAAAACGCTGCTCTTCATCGACCACGACCAGTCCGAGGTCCTTGAAGGAAACGTCTTTTTGAATGAGGCGATGGGTGCCGATGAGGATGTCTACGCGTCCTTGAGCGGTCGCTTGCAGAATTTTCTTTATTTCCTTGGGACGGCGAAAACGACTGACCAGTTCCACGACGATCGGGTAGCCGGCCATGCGGTCGCTGAAATTGAGGAAATGCTGCTGGGCGAGGACGGTTGTAGGAACGAGGATGGCGACTTGCTTGCCATTGAGCACGGCCTTGAAGGCGGCTCGGATGGCGACCTCGGTTTTTCCGTATCCAACATCTCCGCACACGAGGCGATCCATGGGACGTGTTTTTTCCATGTCCGCCTTGGCATCCACGATCGCCTTCATTTGGTCGGGCGTTTCCTTATAGGGGAAGGCGCTCTCGAATTCGCGTTGCCATTCCGTGTCGGGACCGAAGGCGAATCCTTCGCCCGTGTCGCGCTTGGCTTGGATTTGCAGGAGTTGGGCGGCCAAATCGAGGGTGGCGCGTTCTGCGGCCTCGCGGGTCTTGGCCCAACGATTCGAACCGAGCTTTCCAAGCTTGGGTCGCGTTTTGGTTATCCCTACGTACCGGCTGACCAAGTGGGATTCCTGAAGGGGGACATGGAGAACGATGTTGTCGTCGAATTCCAGTGAAAGGACCTCGCGGAGCTGCCCGCCGATGTCGACTTTGGTGATTCCGCGATAGACGGCGATGCCGTGCTGAAGGTGAACGACGAATTCGCCATCGACCAATTCGGCAAAGTCGAGCAGCTGGTCGATCTGCGACTGAGCGACGAGGGCTTTTTTGCGCAGCGTGATCTTGCGTTGGCGTCGCCGCCCGAAAAGTTCGGTTTCGGTGACGATGACCAGGCCTTGACGGTCTTCGAGAAAAGGCCAATCGATGCGTCCCAAGTTCGCTCGGAAGCGAATGCGGCACCCTTGGTTCAAATCGCCCAGCCAATAGGTGGGGGCCAAACCTTTCAGGGAAGGCGATTGGTCGATCGTTTCCTCCAGACGTTTGCGATCCGAATCATTGGGCAAGATGAAGACGATGCTCTCGTCGGCTTCCTGCCATTGGCGCAGTTGCTCCAGAAATCGGATACGCGCGGCTTGCTCGTCTGCGAGCCGTTCGTCCGCTAGCTTGGATTGGTCGGGAAAGGAACGATAGAAATCGAGGGACTCCGCTTCGAAAGTGATCGAATCGGCATCATCGCCATCGTTTTCGAGATCGAGATCGGAGAAGGTTGTCCAGGAATCGCTTTGAATCGCTCGGCTTTCGACGAGGCTCTGCCAAAATCGGCCAATGGTGCGCTCGTCGTCGGTCGAATCGCTAGCATCGATCGCGCTCAGAAGATCGTCTGGTTCGACAATCGCCCAATCGATCGAATCGGGAAGGTAGTCGAGAATTCCGTTTGGCGATGCGTCGATCTCCAATCGTGGCGATGCGTCGATGGCGATCGAATCGACTGAAGGGCCGGATCGCTGGGTCACAGGGTCCAGTTCCTTGATGCTTTCGATTTCGTCGCCGAAGAAGTCGATGCGGTAGGGCTTGTCCGCGGCGATCGGATACACATCGATCAAGCCGCCGCGCTTGGCGAACTGTCCTGGCGCTTCGCAGAGTCCTTCGTGGTCGTAGTCGAGCGATTCAAGGTCTTCGATTAGCGAGTCGAAGGGATAGCTGGAACCGGACAGGAGAGAAATCTTGCGTTGGGCTAGCGCTTTAGGATCGGGAGTCGCTTGAGCAAGAGCTGCGGGCGTGGCGATAAGCAATCGCTTGGTTCGAGAGTCGCTTTCGCCAATAGCGTCGAGGGCTGCTATGCGATCGCTGCCGGATTCGAAGCGAGCGGCAATGTCGTCGCTTGTTTGGTGATCTTCGGGAAAGTGGATGACCTCGAAGGCGGCGCTCGATTTTCGATCCGCTTGGCGATGAAAGAAACCGACATCGGCGGTCCATTGTTCGGCCTGGGAAGCGTTTTGAGCGACGGCGATGAGGAGTGGGGCTTCGGTTTTTGCCGCCCAGTCTTCTAGGATTGGACCGAGAGCCTCGGTTCCCACGCCGATTCGTTGCTCGAAGCGTCGGGCTCGTTGGGGAAGCAAGACCGATGCGAGCGGGTTCATTTCCGTTTCTCGAGAACTTCGATGGCTTCGAGCGCGGCGTTTTCGGAAGCTTCTTTTTTGGTGCGCCCCGAGCCGACTCCGAGGGCCTCGTCGTTGCAGAATACAGTGATCTCGAAAACGCGATTGTGCGGATTGCCTTCCTGCTTGGTCGTCTCGTATCGCAAGGCATCATTGCCGAACTGAGGTTGTATCAGTTCTTGTAAGACGCCTTTCGGATTGGCGATCGCTCCGTCCTCGACTGGGTCGGTTTCAAGGTTGTCGTAAAGTCGGAGAATCAGATCTCGGGCGGTTACCCAATCGCTATCGAGGTAGACGGCCCCGATGATCGATTCGAAGACGTCACCTAGGGAAGATTCCTTTTCGCCAATCCCTGCTTCTCGATCGCGGGGCTTCAGAAGCAGGAACTCGTTCAGCTTGAGCTTGCGAGCGATGCGAGCCATGTAGTCGCCCCGCGCATACCCGGAGCGGGTTTTTGTGAGCTGACCTTCGCGTTCCTTGGGGAATTTGAAGTAGAGCGTCTCGGTGAGGACTAGCTGTATGACGGCGTCGCCCAGAAACTCGAGACGCTGGTTGTTGTTGATCTGCTCCTTGGTGTGGAGCAAGTAGGAAGGGTGAGTCAGGCTTTTAACGAGCAGACTTTTGTTGCGAAAGGTGTAGCCTAGGGATTTCTCTACTTCTCGGATACGCTTCTTGGGCATCTCGCTGGCGATGCGCTTGTCGAAGGGTTCCCTTCGCGCGGAATCCGATAGACTTTGGAAAATTCGTTTGAGTTTCGATCCTACCATTCAGGAGCGATGAGTCGACCGATCGAAATCACTTCAGTTCGAAGCGCTTGATCAGCTCTTTGGCGAGGTTGCGATAGGCAGTGGCCCCAGGGTTGCCTTTGTCGTATTCGAAAATGGTTTGGCCGAATGAGGGCGCTTCGCTGATGCGTACCGTGCGGGGCACTACCGTGTCGAAGATCAGTTCGGGAAGATTCGATCGCACTTCCTGGACCACTTCCCGCGAGAGCTTGGTGCGAACGTCGAACATGGTCATGATAATGCCACCGATTTCCAGGCGTTCGTTGACCTCCGCCTCGTGTAGTCGTTCGACGACGCTGAGGATTTGGCCAAGCCCTTCGAGCGCTAAGTATTCGCATTGCAGGGCGACCAATAGGTAGTCCGCGGATGCGAGGCTGTTCATGGAGAGCATTCCCAATGCGGGCGGGCAATCGATGATGATGGCCTGGTAGTCGTCCGAGTCGATGATCGGTTGAAGGGCTAGGGAGAGTTGGGCCAGGTGGTTTTCCTTTTGCGAAAGCTCGATTTCCGCAGCGGCTAGGTCGACTTCGGAAGGGAGGAGGCTCAGGCGCTTGCGACCCGTTTCGATTATCATTTCGGCGGCGTTGCCATCTTCCATGAGAGCTGGGTAGACGCTGCGACCTTCCTCTTTGTCGAATCCGAGGTTGCTGGTCGCGTTTGCCTGAGGATCGAGGTCAACCAGCAAGGTTTCGACGCCTCTATCGGCCAGCGCGGCCGCCAGATTGACAGCGGTAGTCGTCTTGCCGACGCCCCCTTTTTGATTCGCGATCGTAAATACTTTGCACGCCATCTTGGGGCGGGGTTATGAATCAATTTTCGGTCAAGGCAATCGCTAACTCGGCAATGCCCGGGAAAGGTTCGAATGATGGCGGATTTTGTCGCTGAGCAATAATGGGATGGTCAAACCGGTTGGGCGTATCCAGGCTTTGGGAATGGATTTGAAGCTAGCGGGAAAAGAAGTCGCGGTTATCGGAGCAGCCAAGGGAATCGGCAAAGCCATTGCGGACGGCTTTCGGAGCGAGGGCTGCCGCGTGGTCGAGTTCGATCGGGAGGCGCCATCGGGAGATATCGAGCGGGCGGTGGGAGATGTGACGAACTTCGAAGCGCTTAACGCCTTTGCGAAAAGCAATCCTGAAGTCGAACACGTCGTGTACTGCGTTGGCGTTGGGTCGGGCAAGTTCGGCTTTCCGTTCTGGAGGCTCGAGCCCAGCGATTGGAGCCGCGTTCTGGAAATCAATCTCATTGGGGCGGCGAACGTTGCTCATGCTTTCGCCCCGCAATTGGCCGAGAACGGGCGCGGGTCATTCCAGTTTTTCGTTTCAGTCGCCGGACAGATTGGGTCGCAGACCGATCCCCCGTACAGCGCGGCGAAGGCGGGTCTCATTAATTTCATGCAGTGCGCTGCCAAGGACCTGGCCCCATACGGCGTTCGAGCCAACGCGATTTCGCCGGGCATGGTTAAGACCGAACTGAATCAATCCGTCTGGGCCGCTGGACAAGCGAATCTGCCCGAGAGCGAGCGCGAAAGCTATGACGCTTGGGCCGAGTCGAAGATCAAGCAAATCGCTCCCCTGGGCAAGTGGCAGACGCCAGCGGAATTCGCGTCCCTGTCGGTTTTCCTAGCTTCCGAACATGCTCGAAACATAACTGGTCAGACTCTCAACATCGATGGCGGCCAGGTCATGCATTCGTAGGCCTTACTGAGGGCCGCGCGTTCGGCGAAGCGCCTCGTCAATCGTTATGGGATCGTCTTCCGAGATTCGGCCAGGGCCTAGATGATATTGGACGTTTGAAGGAGCCGTTGAGGCTACCTCGCCCATAGTGGCGAGTTCGGCTTCCATGAGGGCCTTTAAGCGGGCGACGATTTCGGGGTGTTGGTCGGTAACGTCGACTTGCTCTTGCGGGTCGTTTTGCAGGTCGAATAGCTGCATTCGCTTGGAAGGCGCTGTTTGCGGCGTGTCAGCAGGGCTTGGATACTCCCAGGGTTGAGACTGTTCGGAAGGAGCGATGATGGTGATCCCATCGGGCCCGCGTGGATCGATCCAGGGTTCGCCTTTCTCGCCTCGAGCTCGAGCGCGTGGAGCGGTGCGGTGAAGTTTCCAGCGTCCTTCGCGAGCAGACATGAGATTAGGTCCATTCCATGCGAAGATGGCTCGATCGGGACCAACGCCTCCATTGAGGACGCTCCAGATATCGTATCCGTCGAGCGCGTACGGCTTGGCGTCGATCCCCATAAGATTGCAGATCGTCGGAAATATATCGATCGTCGCGCAGGGTGCGTCGATCGTTTGTCCGGCTGGAATTCTGCCAGGCCAACGTAATATACCCGGAACGCGTATCCCGCCTTCCCAGCTCGAGCCTTTCATTCCGCGATGGCCGCCGGTGCTGCCCCCGTACCAAGGACCATTGTCGGACGAGAAGAGCACGAGGGTATTGTCTTCGACGCCCGCCTCTCTCAGCGCTTGCAGTACCTGTCCTACCGACCAGTCGAGTTCGCGGATGACGCTCGCGTACAAATCGGCGGAATCTCCCCCGGGCTTATAGAATTCTTCAGAGGCTGCCAGTGGCTTGTGAGGCATGGCGTGGGGGAAGTAGAGAAAGAAGGGGCTGTCCTTGTTTTTCTCGATGAAGGAAACGGCCTCTTCCGTGTAGCGTTGGGTCAGGTAATTCTGAACGATGGGGTACTCGACTGCCATCTCATCGCGGCAGAGCATGACGGGCCGCATGTCATTGGAGTAGAGGATGCCGTAGTAGGAATCGAAGCCGTGCTGTGTTGGGTAGTATTCTGGCAAATGTCCGAGATGCCATTTGCCCACGATTTGGGTGGCGTAGCCCTGGCCTTTCAGGAGCTCGGCCAGCGTCGTCTCGCTCGCATTGAGGCCATGGTCGCGACCTGCATCGGGAGCTGGATTGCTGGGAACGCCCGTGCGAAAGGGATGACGGCCGGTTAATAGGGCTACACGCGAAGGGGCGCAGCTTGGAGTGGATACGTAGAAGTTGGTCAGGCGAGCGCCCTCGGCAGCCATCCGATCCAGATGAGGCGTCTCGTATTCCGTCTGCCCATAGCATGACAAATCGCCCCAACCTAGGTCGTCCGCGTAAATGATGACGATGTTAGGGCGATCGGCGGCTAGGGTCAGTTTAGATAGGCATGCAACGAAGAGAAGCGTAAGGGGCAGGAGGCGTTTCATGGATCCGAAGCATGAGAGGGAGTGGCGACTTTGCGAATGAAATTCGCTAGATTCGGTTACTTCCTCAAAACGTCTGAAAAGCGTGAGCGAGCCGTCGTTAACTCGATGTTGTCGTCCACGCGAAACCGTTCCTTTGCGCTGGGCCAATCGAGACTGGTATCGATATAGCTGAGACTGTGTAGCAATTCCCCAATTTTTCCTGGGAACAGGACGCTTGTTGAGAGACCGATGGAATCGGGCCTAACTCGATTGACGTGACGAACCAGGGTCGTCGTGCAGTTGTGGCGAAGAGTGGCGTAGAATTTCGGTCGATCGAGGAGTTGGTTAGCTTCGTTGCACAGTCCCAATAGAAGATTCTTCGCAAAATCGGTATCGGTTTCGAGAGGAAAGGAGTATACTCGATTCCCTCTGTGCAGAATTCGAAGTCCAAGCAGGTCCGGTTCGGTCCCGAAGAGGTAGATCAACTCCAGTTGGCGGGCGGCTCCGCCCATTAAACTGTAGGATTCCCCTTCTTCCGGTCTTGATTCGACGGATACGGTAAGATGTCGCCCGTCCGAGAATCCAAAGCTCAGCATTGTGTGAGCGAGCAACTCGTCCTCGCCAAAAGGGACTACGATCGCGTCGACACTCTCCAGATTGTTCAAGTCGTAGGATGCAGTCGTCCATTTCTCTTCGAAATCGGTGGTCGAGCTCCAGTTGAAGTCACGCAGGTTTGTCACTGTTATGGTTTCCCCGTAGAGTCCGATCGACGGCAAGCGAGCGATTTCGGCAATCCAGTCGCGGTCATTCGATGGCCGATGCGCGAAGTAGCCAATTGCCGCTAGCGCGGCTACGAATAGCGTGACGATTCCAGCTCTGGAAACTGAAAGCTTCCATGCGATCGCTGACCAGCCAATCAGGGCGAACAAGGACGCCACTTTAGTTCCGATCCCAATAAACTGTCCCAGGAACGCAAGGGCGACGAGAAAAGGAAGGAATAGGGCGATCTTCAAAAGAATCCTGTGGCAACGCTGTATCCATCGGTCATCCATTGGCATAGGATCCAAACTCGAGAATTAGCTTAAATTGGATTTTGCAGGGCATTGATTGGCAGTCCGACTAGCAAATCCGTCGGTACTGCAGGAAGCCTTTACTGCATCATCTCTGCCAGAAGCGGCGCCATGCCTTCGACCCAGATTTGGTAGCCGGCGGGGCTGAGGTGGAGTTGGTCGGGCATGATGGCCTTAGCTATGGTGCCATCGGCGGACATGAATTTGGGTCCTAGATCCAAAAATCGAATACTGTCGCCGTTATCGAGCTTTGCCATGTCGGCATTGATTGCGTCGATCTTCTTCATGCGCATTTCCCATGGGTCTTCGACGTTGCCGCGCATAGTGCGCGGGCCGCGCGGGAATACAGCGAGCAGGAGAATTTTGGTCTTGGGCAGCTTGTCGTGAATCATGCGGACGATCTTGCGATTCGCTTTGGCGATATCCTTGGCGGAGTCGTCCATCGTATTGTTCGTTCCGATCATGAGAACGACGACTCTGGGATCCACCTTGTCGAGCTCGCCTTCCTCGATTCGCCAGATGACGTGTTGAGTGCGGTCGCCGCCGATTCCGAAGTTGGCGGCATTGTACTTGCCCCAAGCCTTGTCCCAGATCTCCTGGTTTCGGGTCCAGCCTTCGGTAATCGAGTCGCCGATAAAAACGACGCCCGCGGGCGAGGCGGAACGTTCGAGGAATTCCGCATGCTTCTTGAAGAACTTGGGATTGCCGCGCTTGGTTGCTCCGACGGACGGATCTTGAGCGAAGAGCGAGCCGCCAACGAGCGAAACAAAGGCAATGGAGAGAAAGAGGGTAAGCCGGGGGAATCGAATCATGCTCTATGAATGAGGAATGGACGGAGTATCGAAAAGCTTTTAATCGATGAAAAGAGGCCAAATGTCTAAGTGTATCTACTCGCGCGAAATATGGTGCCTGGGAACGCTAAAGAAGGAAGAATAAGCCTAACTTTGCCTGGCCCTTTTATCCGGGGGCATTGGCTATAGGATTGGCGAGCGAATGCTCGAACGCCTCAAGCGGAACTAGCGGGTTCGATTTTCAGTCCGAATTGGCGCTCATTGGATAACTCTAATTGGGGCGTTAGAGCGAGGGACGGCTCGGCTCGATTAATGGCGTTGCTTGTGACTGTTATTGCGGCAAACTGACCTCCAATTCCACAACTGTTATGATTTATCATCACTTCGCCCCCGTTCCAAAGGCGTTTTGGTCCTTTGAGACCGGAAAGCCCTTTAAGCGTTGCTCGATGTGTGACGGTGACTTGATGGCGGAGGGCGCGAATTATCTGGTGGAGAAGGCGTATAAGAAGAAAGAAACTCTTTTCGAATACGCCATGTGCTACGAATGCTATCTAAGCGTTCAAGAATCCCTTTCGGAGCAGAGCAAAAAGCTGATCGCGAACTATTTCGAGGAGCATTTGGATTTCGATTCTCGAGGCTCTCAGATGCTTGAGAAGAACGGAAAGCGAACGCGATCTTGGCTGGCCGAATGCATGGTCAAGGGAACGCCTCGATGGAAATGCGAGGAGCACCAAATCTACGGATGGTTCGTAGACAAAGACATAGTATTTAATGGCATGCCTTACATGCTCTCGGGAGCGGTAATTGACGACTTGCTTAAGTTGCTGTCTCCGGAAACGGCAGGAACGCTCGACGATTTGTCCAATAAACTCTTTGGAATCGACCTACCGCAAAGCGTATTGCTGGTATAGTCGGCTGGCGGGTCGGTCCCTGCTAGTTTGAGCTTAACGTTTCGACGGGAAGCAGGACTTCCATGGGCTTGCCGTGCATCTGAAGGGTGTCCCCGCTTTGGCGTATCCAATTGTCAGTGATGGCGCGGAGTTTTCGAAGCGTTTGGACGTGTTTTGGGTCGCCAGCTAAATTTCGCTGCTCGTGAGGGTCGGCCAGGAGGTCGTAGAGCTCTTCAGCAGGGCGCTGATGGTAGCCGCGAACTTTTTTGGCAACGTTGGCTTCGGCGCCTGCCTTCTCGACCCAAGACTGCCATAGGTTGTGGCTTTGAGCCTTGGGATTGTGATCGGTCTGAACGGTGAAGTTGAGTTCAGGAAAGACGTTCCGGATGTAGCGGTAGCGTTCGTCGCAAACCGAACGCAGCGGATAGGTGTGGTGGGCGGCTGAGGAATTGGTGCTGAATACGTAGTCGCGGTGACGATCGGTTTCGCCTTTGAACAAGGGGACGAGCGAACGGCCGTCGATCTGGTTTTTCCCGTATCCGCTTTCCGGAGGCAAGCCACCAGCGATCTCGATAAAGGTCGGCAGAAGGTCGACGAACGAGATTAGGGCATTCGAGCGGCGCTGGGCTTGCGTGATGCCTGGCCAGGATACGAGTAGGGGAACCTTTACGCCCGTCTCGTAGTTGTTCCATTTGCCGTAGGGCAGCTGGGCGCCGTGGTCGCTGGTGAAGAAGATAATCGGCTCAGAGTCGAAGCGTTTTTCAACGGCCTTGAGGGTCGCCGCTACTTGCTTGTCCATCCGTTCGACGTCCGTGTAGTAGCGGGCCAACTCGAGTCGAGTCGCGGGGGTATCCACGAGTTGAATCGAAACGGTCAATCGGTCCGGATCATAGTGAGCATAGGGTTTGTTTGGCCAAGGGACATGCGGGTCCTTGATGCCGACCATGAGCAGCAAGGGCTTGTCGCTTTCGCGCTGACTCAGGTAGTCGTCGACGATGCCTATTTTCTCGAGGGAAATGTCGCGATCGTCGAAATCGAAACCAAGGCGCTTGTCCTTCCCGTGGGCAATCTTGCCGATTGCAGCGACCTCGTAACCGAGTTCCTGCATATAGCTTGGCAACTGTCGGACGTCGTCGCGTACGTAGGTGTGATTCGGCTCGGCTCCGTTGCGGAAAGGCATGAGCCCCGACAGCATGGCCCCCCTGGAGGGCGCGCAGCTCGGCGAGGCGACGTAGGCGCGATCGAAGCGAGCCGACTTAGCAGCCAATTGATCCAGAGCCGGTGTGCGAACGTCCGGATTGCCCACAAAGGATAGGTCTGCCGAACCGAGGTCGTCGGAGATGATGAAGACGATGTTCGGCTGTTCGGCTGCGGCTGAAGGGACTGTGAGCGCCGATATGAATATCAGTAGGTTTAGGAGCGTCTTCATTGGATGTGAAACAGCCGAAAATAGTGAGTAGTGAATGGTGAGTAGTGAAAGGAGTCGTTGGAAATTCACTCTTCAACACTCACTCCTCACCATTCATTTCGCTGCCCACTTGGTGGCGTTTGCCAGGATCTTGCGATAGTCGGGATGATCGTGGGCGCGCTCGTCGTGGCCAAGGGTGATGCCGACGATGCGAGCTTTGGGATGCTCGGTTATCCAAACCACCGGATGACGTTCGCCTGACTTGGCGCTGACGCTGGATTCGGCGAGCACCTTGATGGGATTCGCGTCTTCGGGCGATCCGCCACGATTCATCATGTAGAGTTCATCGACGAGCTCGAAGTTTTTGGATACGCCTCGCATGATCGGGTGTTTGCGATCAACCACGCGTACGCCCATGGGGCCGAGCTTATCGTGGCCGCGCGTGCCACCACCCACGATCTGCATGTTAAGTTCGGGCCATTCTTTGTAGCCGTACCAGGTTCCTGGATGCAGCATGATGACGCCTTTGCCGGAATTGACGCGTTTCATGAGGGCCTTGCGATAGGCCGGGGTGTCGAAACCGGAACGATTGACGCTGATAATGGCGACATCGGCTTTAGGGAGGAGCTCGATAGCCTGGGCGTTGTCTTCGCAATAGTGGACGGTCAGTCCCGCATTTTCCAGAGTCTTGGAGTCGGTCTTGCCGAAAAAGTCGTGGAATTTGTGGGATGAGCCGCCGCTGATGATCAGCACTGACGTTTTGCCTTTTTCCCAGTTCACCGGCTGAGCGGGAATTGGAGGCGGCCACTTGGGCTTGTGCTTGATTTGCGGCTTTGGCTTCGGAGCGGTATTCGCCTGCGGCTTCGCTTCCGGCGCCTTGGATGCGCTGGCGATGTAGGCGATGATGTCGCGCAAACCTTCCGCTCCCAGAGCTTCGAAGCCTTCCGGCATGAGGCTGCGGCGCGTGTTCTGGCGCTTGGAGATATCCGCCTTGGCGATCTCTTTCACGCCTGCTTGGGTGGATAGAGTGAGCAAAGTATCATTCTCGCTCGCAATAACGCCGACAAAAGTCTCGCCGCTCTTGGTCGTGATATTGTGGGCCCAGAAGCTATCTTCCACTTCGCGGTTCGGATCGATGATTTGGCCGAGCAATTCCGCGGCTCCGTGAGCCCCCATGCCGTCGAGGGCAGGTCCTACCTTCGATCCCGTTCCGCCCAGTTCGTGACAGATCACGCAAGCGCCGAACAGCACCTTGCCATTTTCGACATTGCCGGGCTTGTCCACATCGGGCAGCAGCTTGGCTATTAGCTCGTCCTTCTGCGTGATCTGTGGAGCGATTAGATCGAGAACGCGGGTAGCGGCGCGGGAGGTGTTGCGATCCGGGTGGGTGCGCAGGCGAGCTAGGTTGCCGGGACCGAGATCTACCGGCTTAATTTCGCCATCGCTCATTCGCTGAATGAGGTCCTTGGCCCAGTCGGGGCGTTTGATGATTTGGTCGATTGCCTTGAGTTTTAGGGAGCCTTCTTGAGCGGCGAAGAATTCGATTAGCAAGTCGCCGATATCCTTGCCGGCGACTTCCCCAATTGCGGCGAGAACGCCTTCCTTTAGGCTTTCGCTCCCCGATCCATTGAGGATGCTTTTGAGGGCGGGCAGGATCGCCTGATTGCTCTTGCGAATGCTGACGAGGCTTCGAGCGATCGTGGTTAAGTCGTCCTCGCTAATATTCGAGCTTTTCAGCTTGGCGAGCAAGCGGGTGGTCAAGGCGGAGGTTTGCTCGGAAAGATCGCCTTGGGAATCCCAGGCGACTGCCATTGGCAGTACGAGCGTGCTGACCTTCTCGTCTTTAAGCAATGATGCGAGAACGGTTCTCAAAGCGCGATTCAATGCGGGCGGTTCCTCGACGCTCTCGGCAAGCGCTCGGAGGATGACGCCTTTTGTGGCAGAAGAGGCGTCGCTAGCAGACCCGCACGCCGCCAGCAGTTGGGCGGCATTGGCGGCGGCTTTGCTGTCAACGAGAGCCGTTGGAGTGAGCGCTTCGGTGAACGCGAGCAGGGAAGCGTTTGGATCGGTCTCTAGGGAGGCCTTGAGCACGGGTACGGAATTGCTCGCTGCGGCAGCCACCAAGGCGGAACGGGTCCAGTCGTCTTGGGCGGCTTTGGCCTGGGCGACGATATCGGCTGGCTTGGACGCGCTGGCCGTTTCGAAGGCCTTGACCGCGCCGCTGCCGATGAATTCGGCTTCCTGACCGTGATTTTCGCGCAAGAGGCGCAGGGCGGTGTCGCGGATTTGCTCGTTCGGGCTTTGGGACGCTTTCTTGAGCGAGGCGATGTCATTGGGATTCAATGACGCGGGACCTACATCCTTCGCATCCTTGTGCTGAACCTTCCAAATGCGACCATAGTAGTGATCTCGGTCGGGGCGAACGGCTGCATTGGCAGGACCGTGCGTCGGACCGCGAGTGTCGTTGTGGATGATCGCTTGATTGCAGAAGTCGACCACGTACATCGCTCCGTCGGGGCCGGTCATGACCTCGATCGGACGGAACCAAAGGTTCGCGCTGCGGATGAATTCGGTTTGCTCGCGTCCTTTTTCCTTGGTCGCCTTGTAGGTGACACCGTCTTTGGCGACGTTGAAATGGCCGATGATGTTGAGAGTTGGCTCGGTGGTGAAGTAGCTGTGATTCCACTTCGCGGGCCAGGCTCCGCCCTCGTAGATAACAGTGCCTGCTCCCGCGGTGTAGCGACCAACCTGGTCGATTTGCACGTAGGCTTGCTGCTCCCAATGCATGGCTGGGAAAGTGCGTTCGCCAGGGAGAATACCATTGGTTCCCGTAACCCCAGGAAGCTTGCCTTTGGCGAGGATTTGTTCGGGTAGAACGACGTGAACGAGCGGATTGCCGGTGGTTGGCTGAGTGTAGAAAACCTCCCCGGCCATGGTGGTGTCCATGCCCCAGGTGTTGCCATTGCGAGAGGCGTATTGCTCGATGTGGCTTCCGTCGGGCTTGAAGCGAACGACGCCATTGCTGATCCTTCCGAAATCCTTTTTGCCGTCGCCGGAGGTGATATGGTCTGATCCTGCGTATCCGTGGGTCGCGTACACCCACCCGTCGGCCGCGTAGTGAAAATTGTTGATAACGGCGTGCGTGTCGCGGATACCGAGATTGGTGTAGAGCTTGGTGCGCTTGTCGGCCACATCGTCGCCATCCGTGTCTTCGAGAAACCAGATGTCCGGCGCGGCAGCAGCGATGACGCCGTTCTTGTGGAAGACGAAGCTGTTAACCAGCTCCAACTTGTCAGCGAAGACTTTCTTGGAATCCATGACGCCGTCGCCATCCGTGTCCCTCAAGATACTGATGCGGTCGATCGGATCACGGTCGTAGTTGCCGGGCATTACCGACCCAGAGTCCATCCACGGAGCCACGTTGACCTGGCGGCGTCCGTTGGGGTACTCAGGCGTCTCGGCAACCCAGAGACGACCCTTGTGGTCCCAGTTGATGTTCATGGGATTATTGATGAGCGGTTCGGCGGCGACTAGGGAAAGTTCGAACTCCGGGTGAATTTCCAGGTAGTCGGGTAGCTTGGTCGGGTGGGGGACGCCGCCTTCGACGTAGCGCAGATTTTCGCCCAGTTCGTCGGCTTTGCAAAGCATGTCCACGTCGTCGCGTTTGGCCGCCCAAGCGATGCCGCGCAAGATCATGGCTTTGACGCCGGTGTGGGAAAAGTTCTTGTGCCAGTGGCCGGGAATGTGGACGAAAGCTCGGTAGGGCTCGCCGCCGTCCAACTGGTTTTCGTAGGTCCAGACCTGGGGTTGAATGTCGTAGATATTGACGCCCTTTTTCTTGGCGACGTATTCCGCGGCGCGTTGCTGAGCGGCTTGGTTGCCGCGACCCTTGGTATCGATCGCCTTGGGTGTGTAAGCGGTAGCGAGGACCTTAACGTTCGCCGACACATCCATGTCGTAGTAGATCTCGTCTTCCAGATCGAAGTTGGAAATGTCCTTCGTAATTGGATTCGGAATATTGGTGAAGTAGAGACTCATCGGGGCCTCGAGGAACTTGGTCGTTCCGAAGCGCCAGGATCCGCCTATGATGCTCTTGTACCAATCGGGATCGCGGGAAACCGCGCCGGCATGAACGACGACCAAGCCGCCGCCCCGTTTTAGGTAGGACTCGAGGTTCTGGCGTTGAGCGCCTTCGATGTTGCCCGCCTCTTTGGCGTTGAGGACGAGCACGTCGGTCTTGGCGAGCTGAGCCTTAGTGGGAAACTCCAGGGAGCCGTCGACTTCCGCTCCGCGCGACTCGAGTAGCTCGGTCCATTCTTCCAGGAACTTCGGATGCTCGTGGGCTCCGGGAGCATGCGTTTTTTCGCCAGCTCGAATGAAGACCCGGATGGGATCTGCGGCCTGGGCGGCTAAGGCGGTCAGCAGGGCTGCGACCAGCAGGAATAGAAACGATTTCGTTTTCATGAGACTTGGGGAATGGGGTTAGGCTCGATCTACGGGGATCTGCTTGAATTGGCGAGTCAAAGCGGTCAGCGATTCTTCGACGCCCATGCGTTCGAGACTGGAAGCTCCGACGAAGCCTTGGGCATCGGTGAGTTGATTAATTTTAGTGGCGTCCTCCGGCGTGTTGATGGGTCCGCCATGGGAGAGAAGGAAGATCTTCGGGTTGACGGCGCGGGCCGCCTCGAAGATGGCCTGACAGCGTCCAGCTGCTTCCTCCATGGTGCAGGTCGCTCCGGTTACTCCGATCGATCCGCCAACCGTCGTGCCGACGTGAGCGATGACCGCGTCCGCGCCCGCCTTAGCCATGGCCGCTGCCTCTTCCGGCTTGGCGACGTAGACGATACTGAAGAGATCCATCTTTGAGGCGATAGCGACGGTTTCCACTTCCTTCTCGAAGGGCATGCCGGTTTCTTCAAGCACGTTGCGGAAGTGTCCGTCGACGATACAGTGTGTCGGGAAATTGTTGATACCGGAAAAGCCCATCTCCTTGACCTGAAGCAGCCAGTGCCACATGCGACGGCGTGGGTCGGTAGCGTGAACGCCGCAGATGACCGGGATCTCCTTGACGGTCGGCAGCACTTCGTACTCGCCGATTTCCATGGCGACTGCGTTGGCGTCGCCGTAGGCCATCATGCCAGCGGTCGAGCCGTGTCCCGACATGCGAAAGCGTCCAGAGTTGTAAATGATGAGCAGGTCGGCGCCGCCTTTCTCAATGAACTTGGCGCTGATGCCTGTGCCCGCGCCTGCGGCGATGATGGCTTCATTGCGATCGACGGTCGCTTGCAAACGAGCGCGAACCTCGTCGCGCGTATAGGGATTTCCGATTCCGGTCCAGGGATTTGGCATTTTACTGAATGGTGAATGATGAAGAGTGAATGATGAAAACTATTTCGTTTTGGGGCGATCTTGCTTTTCGCGGATGCTGGCCCAGGGTTCTTCGGTGGATACGTCAACGATGTTCGGTTCGCCGCCTTTGAGCGGAGATAGGATAGCGAGGAAGGTGACGTCTTCATCGAACGGGTTGTAGGTGCCGTGTACCGCGCCTTGTGGGATGAGGGCCATTTCGCCCGCCTTGAGAATCCTGTATTCATCTTCCACCCACTGTTCGGCTTGTCCGGATACGACATAGATGATCTCCTCGCGCGTCGGGTGGGTGTGGAAGGGATGGGAGCCTCCAGCGTCAATCGTGGCGCGAACCATGAGCAGGTCTTCGGCGCCAACGGTGTCGGCATTGGATAGCCATTCAACGGTAGCCCAAGGATCCTTTTCCTTGGTGACGTCGGCGGCTTGCATGAAGCGGTTTTGTTTTTCGGGCATTTAGCTGTTAGCGTTTTGCGGTTAGCGATTAAGCAGTTGATTTGGAACCACGGATGGACGCGGATACACGCGGATAGCTTGGCGGGGTCGGCTCTCTATCCGTGAGCATCCGTGTTTATCCGTGGTTTCGATTTTTCTCTATAAGTTCTAATAGTTTCTCGGCGGCGGCTTGGGCGAAAGCGGGATCGTTGATTTCGAGATCGTGATCGATGGTTTCGACCTGGGCGGTTTCGCGGATGGCGTCAAAGAGGGCATTGTCGGCTGCGGCGTCGTGGAAGGGTTTCCCTTGGCCGTTGATCTCGCTAACCGCTTTGAGCGGGTTCAAGATGGCGACGGGCGTTGTGTTGGCATTGGCCTTCTCGGCGATGATGCGTCCAATGGTCGCGCACTCTTCGGGGGTGGTGCGCATGAGCGTGACTTGTGGATTGTGAATATAGAAATTACGGCCTTCGAATTCGCTAGGAACGGAGTCGCGAGCTCCGAAGTTGACCATGTCGACGCATCCGGGGGCAATTACCGCAGGGACCTTGGCTTTGCTCATGGCATCGAGCCGATCAGGTCCGGCGTTAAGAACGCCGCCCACTGTCTCGTCAGCCCATTCGGTTGTCGTTAAATCGAGGATACCGGCGACCATTCCGCTTTCGATGAGGCTTTCCATAGCTTGGCCTCCAGCGCCGGTGGCGGCGAATACGAGCACTTCGTACCCAGCGGCTTCTAGGATTTCCTTAGCCGCGTTGACGCACTTAGTGGTGTTGCCGAACATGCTGGCGACTATAATGGGCTTGTCGTCGCTGGAATCGGCTTCCGTTCGAACCATACCGCAGATTGCGCCTGCGGCCCGCGCGAAAATCATTTTCGAGATGCGATTGAGACCGTTGACGTCCAACACGGCGGGGATCATAGCGATATCCTTGGTGCCGACGTAGTGAGCGGTATTTCCCGAAGCCAGTGTAGATACCATCACCTTGGGAAAACCTAGCGGGAGAGCCCGCATAGCAGCGGTTGCAATTGCCGTACCGCCACCTCCACCTAGTGAAACAATTCCTTGGATACGCCCTTCGTCAGCCAACTTGGATATCGCAACGGGAGCGGCTTTCGACATCGCGCTGACGCATTCGCCGCGGTCGCGACGTTCTAAGAGGGCCTCGAGATCGATATCCGCCATTGCCGCGACTTCTTGGCGGGTGACGTCTGGTTGAACTTTAGGGGCGTCGCCCGTGCCGATATCGACGAGCAATGCGTCAAAGCCTTGAGAACGAATTAGCTCCGCGACATAGGCGTGCTCATCGGCTTTCGAATCAAGCGTTCCTAGTATAGCGATGGTGGGCATTGGAATTCTGAGTGGTGACGAAGCGCTAGCGAAGATGGCGTAGCAAGAGTGAGTAATGAAAAAGACGCAGGGTGGGGTTGAGTCTTGGCTGGATTTATGAGGTGTGGAAACTGGCTTCGCAAAGAAATTTGCCCAACAAGAACCTATTGAGAATCAACATCGCATTATTGGAATGAGTGTCCATAAAGGTCTCGGATTAGGAATACTATTGAAATTCCTACATATTCCGTGACTGGCGATGAATACCTTAGACAATGTGCAAGAAGGCGATCGAGACGTCCAAATTTTGGGGGAATCCCGCTATTTTCTCGTGCGTTCTGACGAGGTGGATGAACGCGATTGGATGGCGGGCAACCCGATCTGCAGTCTCTTGAAGCAGCACCATATCGCCCATGCAGGGGTCTTGAGGGCAAGTCATCCTTTCGAGATCGTACGGGCGGACCAGTCGGGTTCCTATATGATGGCTTGTTTTGGAGGCGAAGGCAGGGTTTTGGTCGATGGGGCCTGGAAGACGATTCGCGAAGGCGAAGCCTGCTTGCTGCCGCCATTCGTGCGCAATGCCTTCAAGTGCGCGACGGATCGAGACTGGAACTTTTGTTGGGTGCGCTATTTGGAATCGCGGGAGCGAAAGCCTATCGTCTCGCAGAATTCGCCGGTGTTGCGGAATTACGATGCGCTGCCGCTCAAGGCGGCGATCGAGGGATTGTATGCGGAGGCGAACGGGGCGGCTAATCCGGGCATTTTGGGTCACTGGGTGGAGCTGGCCCATCAGTACGCCTTGCGCTTCGCTCAGCCCCATGACCCCGACGACCGATTGTGGCGGCTTTGGAACCGCGTTGAGCCAGAGCTAGAGAAGAAGTGGAGCCTATTCGAATTGGCCCAAGTCGCTCATGTAAGCGAGGAGCACCTGCGTCGACTCTGTCGGGCCCGCTACGGTCGCAGTCCGATGCAGCACCTGACGTTTCTCCGAATCCAGCGGGCAAAGAATCTGTTGAGCTCGACCGACGAGAAGATCGAGACCATTGCTCGCATGGTTGGCTACGAGAACCCCTTTACCTTTTCGACACTCTTCAAGAAGTGGGTTGGCTGGAGTCCTTCGCATTACCGGTGAGGCGTATGCTTGTAAGTCCTTGGGGATGGTTGGTTGGCGAAAAAGTACTATTTCTTTTCGAATAGTTACAATCGGTTATCAGGCCAAATAAGAGAGAATAGGGGCGGTCGTCCCGGAATGGGAGAGACCTCGTTTATCCCCTAAATATTCCCTTTATGTCTGATAAAATCAATGTGGCCCTAGTGGGGCTAGGCTTCGGCGCCGAGTTCATCCCCATTTACCTGAAACATCCGAACGCGCGTATCGCCGCGATCTGCCAGCGAAACGAAGAGTCGCTCAACAAGATAGGCGACGAGTATGGCATCGAAAAACGCTATACATCTTACGACGAGCTGTTGGCGGATCCGGATATCGATGCGGTGCATATCAATACCCCCATCGGCAGTCACGCTCCGCAGTCCATTCAAGCGTTGAAAGCGGGTAAGCATGTCGCGTGTACGGTCCCAATGGCCACGACGGTCGACGAGTGCAAGGAGATCTGCGACCTGGTCAAGACGACGGGACTGACCTACATGATGATGGAAACAGTCGTCTACAGTCGGGAGTTCCTTTTCGTTAAGGAGCTTTTCGACAAGGGCGAGCTAGGGCGTATCCAGTATTTACAGTCAAGTCACCAGCAGGACATGGATGGCTGGCCTAGCTATTGGGACGGACTGCCCCCAATGCACTATGCGACGCACTGCGTGGGGCCCGTTCTGGCATTGCAGCGGAATCGGGCGGAAACGCTCTCGTGCTTCGGTTCCGGACGCATTAACGAGGAGATGATCCCCATTCATGGGTCGCCCTTCGCAATCGAATCTTGCCAAGTGACTTTTAAGGATTCCGACGTATCCGCACGGATAATACGATCTCTATATAACACCGCTCGTCAATATCGGGAGAGCTTCGATGCCTACGGCTCCAAGAAGAGCTACGAATGGCCTCTGGTTGAGGGCGAGGATCCAGTTATCCACACCATTGGCAAGCCGGAGCCGGAAATACCGGAGCGCGTCAAGGTGCCGGACTACGCCCATTTGCTGCCCGAGGAAATCCAGCCCTTCACAGGCCGCGGAGTCTACGATTCGGATGAGAAGCAGCACTTGTCATTCACCCAAGGCGGTGGCCATGGCGGCTCGCATCCACACCTGGTGCATGAATTCGTCAGCGCCTTGCTGGACAAGCGAGCGCCTTACCCGAATGCGGCCGAGTCGGCGAACATCACCTGTGTTGGCATCCTGGCCCACGAGTCCGCGATGGAAGGCGGGGCCTTGAAGCAAATGCCGGAATTTACGTTGAAGTAGGAAGGGGCTGGCGTGATCGATTTTAATTGGACATCGCTCGTTCCTCGCTGGATCCCGAGTCAAGACTCGGGCTATGATCCTCGCGATGCGAGGGCAGGATTTAAGTGTCCTGATTGAACCAACCCAAATTCAATTTATGAAGAAACTACCTCTGTTTGCGTTCCTTATCTCAGGAGTGACCTCTTTGTTTGCGGCGGAACGCCCAAACATCCTATTCTGCATTTCGGATGATCAATCCTACCAGCACACGGGAGCCAATGGGGATCCGGTCATAAAAACGCCTGCCTTCGATCGCGTCGCCAAGGAAGGACTGCGCTTCACGCATGCCTTTTGCGATGCCCCGACTTGCGGGCCGTCGCGTAGCGCGATTCTAACTGGGCAGTCCATTTGGCGTCTGGAGGAAGCGGGCAATATCCATAGCACCTTGCCGGCGAAATTCGCGACTTATACGGATGAGTTGCGCAATGCGGGCTACAAAGTTGGGGCCACAGGCAAAGCGTGGAGTCCGGGCCGACTTGAGCCGGGCGGACGAACCGAAAATCCTGCAGGACCAATCTATGAGGGTAGAACGATCGAGCCTCCTTTTCGATTCATGCGCAACACGGATTATGCCGGCAATTTCGAGGACTTCATGGCGGAGGTGAAAGAGGACGATTCCTTTTGCTTCTGGTTGGGCACGAGCGAGCCGCATCGCGGTTATGAAAACGGCTCTGGACTGAAGACGGGCAAGGATCTTGGCAAGATTGTCGTACCATCAGTATTTCCAGATAATGAAATCGTTCGTAGCGACATTGCCGACTACCTAGTTGAGATCGAGCATTTCGACGTAATGGTCGGGCGAGCGATCGCGACATTGGAAGAGCGCGGGCTCCTGGACAATACCATCGTGGTGATCACCAGCGATCATGGCATGCCGTTTCCTCGGGCGAAGGCGAGTCTGTATGATTTAGGATCGCGCGTGCCCTTGGCCATTCGGTGGCCAGAAGGAATTGAGGGCCCCGGACGAGTGGTCGACTCGTTCGTTAACCTAAGCGATCTTGCCCCGACGTTCTTGGATGCGGCTGACTTGAAGATTCCGAGCATGATGAGCGCTCGGAGCATGACTGATATTTTCGCGAATAAGGAACGTAAGAGGCGTGATGCGGCTTACATCGCTATGGAACGGCATGACGGCTGTCGCGCGGGAGGAAAAGGCTATCCTTGTCGGGCGATTCGGACTGAGGATTTCATGTACATCTACAACTTCGAGCCGACACGTTGGCCTTCAGGTTCACCGGATGCTTCTGTATGCGCTCGATCGATACCGTATGGGGAAATCGATTCGTCGCCCACTAAGACCTTTATGATGGATAACCGCAGTACGCATGGGGTCGCTAATCTGGCGGAACTATCCTTTGGCATGCGACCGGCGGAGGAACTGTACGATCTGAAGAAAGATCCGGAACAGATGAATAATCTGGCGGGCTCTCGGGAATATGAGAAAGCCCAAAGCAAGATGCGCCAGCGTTTATTCGATCGGCTTGAAGAGACGCGCGATCCACGAGTGGTGGGCGGAAAGGTCGATTGGGACTACTATCCTTACTACGGTCGAATTTCCACGAAAGGTTGGACGGTTGATCCGAAGCCGGAATGAAACGATTTCTTTCAGACTTTCTCACTTTGGCAGGGAAGACCGGCTCGGTCATCCGAAACCTTAATCGATGGGGGGCGCCGAGCCGGTCCTCCCTATCTCTCATAGCGTCAATCTGTCTGCTAGGCCCGTTTGCGTCGGCCGATGCTCGTCCGAACATTCTCTTTTGCATATCCGACGACCAGTCTTGGGCCCACGCCGGGGCTAATGGCGATCCGGTGGTTAAGACGCCTGCCTTCGATCGTGTAGCGGCGGAAGGGCTGCGCTTTGTCAATTCGTTTTGCGATGCCCCGACATGCGGCCCATCGCGCAGCGCCATCGTAACCGGACAACACATTTGGCGGCTGGAGGAGGCGGCGAATATTTGGAGCACTCTGCAGGCTAAATTTGCCACTTACACCGAGGAGCTTCAGAAAGCGGGGTACAAGGTAGGCTCCACTGGTAAAGCTTGGGGACCGGGACGCTTAGAGCCTGGCGGAAGAACAGAAAATCCTGCGGGAAAGCCCTATACAGGCAGGACCCTTGAGCCACCCTACAGCGCCATAAGGGATACGGATTACGCTGGAAATTTCGAGGATTTCGTCTCGGAAGTAGGAGAGGGCCAACCTTTCTGTTTTTGGTTGGGAACCAGCGAACCGCACCGTCCCTATGAAAACGGCGCTGGTATTAAGTCAGGCAAAGATCCTTCCCAGGTGATCGTGCCATCGATCTTTCCAGACAATGATATCGTCCGTAGTGACATCTTGGATTACTATGTAGAAATTGAGCACTTTGATACGATGGTCGCGCGGGCCATCGCCATGCTGGAAAAACGAGGCCAGTTGGAAAACACGATTGTGGTGGTTACCAGCGACCATGGCATGCCTTTTCCTAGAGGCAAAGCGACGCTTTATGACGACGGATCACGTGTGCCCTTGGCCATCCGATGGGGAGAAGGTATTAAGAATAGCGGCCGGGTGATTGATTCGCCTGTTAACCTCAGCGACTTAGCGCCAACCTTCCTGGAGGCCACTGGAGTAAGTGTTCCGGAAATGATGACCGGGCGAAGCATGATGGACCTGTTTGATGATAATCCTACCATGGATCGGCAAGCCGCATTCATCGGCTTCGAACGTCACAGCGGAGCGCGAGCTGGTGGCAAAGGTTACCCCAGTCGCGCTATCCGGACGAAGGATTACTTGTATATCTATAACTTCGAACCAGATCGCTGGCCAGCCGGCTCTCCCGATCCGGAAGTGTGCAATCGTCTGATTCCATTCGGGGAATATGACTCATCGCCTACTAAGACCTTCATGATAGAGAATCGCTACGAGCATGGGGTCGCTCATCTGGCTGAATTGTCTTTTGGTAAGCATCCGGCTGAGGAGTTTTATATCGTTAAAGACGATCCACACCAGATGAACAATTTGGCGGGAAATATAAAATACCTGGCCACTCAAAACGCTTTGCGACGTCAATTATTCGATTATCTGGAAAAGACAAAAGACCCCCGAGTAGTAGGGGGTACGGTAGACTGGGATTACTACCCGCACTACGGAAATCGGGCTAACAAAAATTGGAAAGTGGATGAGAGACCGTAGACTTATAGCTTTCATAGGAATTTGGATACTAGCGGTCCTGGTCTCTTCGGCTGAGGATCGCCCCAATATCCTGTTTATATTTTCCGATGATCACACTTGGCAGACGATCTCCGCTTATGGTCATCCTTTATCAAAAGTAGTGCCGACGCCGAATATTGATCGTATCGCCGATGAAGGCATTCGCTTTGATCGTTGCCTGGTTACGAATTCAATCTGCGCGCCCTCCCGGGCGGTGGTGCTCACTGGGAAGTATTCCCACCTGAATGGGCAAATAAATAATTTCAATACATTCGACGGAGGTCAGGTGACGTTTCCTAAGTTGCTTCAGAAAACGGGTTACGAGACGGCGATCATAGGCAAGTGGCATTTGAAATCCGTTCCCACGGGATTCGATCACCACGAAGTTATGAGAGGTCAGGGCCGCTACTACAATCCGGTTCTCTACACTGATGGGGAGCCTACTGAGTATGAAGGCTACAACACGGATGTGGTAGTGGATCGATCATTGAAGTGGCTCGATTCCCGGGATTCGAATCAGCCCTTCATGCTGATGTGCCAATTCAAAGCGACCCATGGTCCGTTTCAACCGGCCTTGCGGCATCTCGTCGAATTGGACGACGTTACAGTACCCGTGCCGAACAACTTTTTCGACGCCTACAGTGGTCGAAGTCGCGCTCCCGGGAATCACAATACCAGTATCGCCGAGGTGATGCCGCTCAGCAATCTCAGCTTGGAGTATCGGAACATCCAGGGCGAGCAACTCGAGCAATACAGAGGTCATTTTAGCCGAGCCAACAAGGCCTTTGAAGAGGCTGATCTACAGGGTGAAGAACTGGCGTTATGGCGTTACCAACGCTTCATTAAGAATTTCCTCCTGACGAGCAAAGGCATCGACGAGAATGTCGGCCGTTTGCTGGACTATCTGGATGAGAGTGGATTGGCGGAGAACACGATCGTTATCTACGCGGCGGACCAGGGCTTTTTCCTGGGGGAGCATGGCTGGTATGACAAGCGGTGGATGTATGAGGAGTGTTTGAAAACGCCGCTTTTGGTTCGGTGGCCGGGTGTCGCTCAAGCAGGTCAGGTCAGCGCTGATATTGTTTCGAACCTGGATTTCGCGCCCATGTTTCTAGAAATGGCGGGCGCGTCGATTCCAGGCGAAATTCAAGGCCGCAGCCTGGTCCCCCTCCTGAAAGGCAGCGCTCCTCGAAATTGGCGAAAGAGCTTCTATTATAAATACTACGGCGAGAGGCGCGGAGGAAGTGTGAGTGAAGGATACTATAACCATGGCGTCCCTCCGCACGAAGGCGTGGCCGCTGAAAGGTATAAGCTAATCCACTACAAGCATGACGATGTGGATGAATGGGAGTTTTTCGATCACCACCGTGATCCTAGCGAAATGAAAAGCGAATATGAAAATCCTGAATACGCTGATAAAATAGCTTATTTAAAAACGGAACTCGAACGACTGAAAACGAAATTCAAAATTGAGAACTGAAGGTAGCGGCCGATCTCTGAGCGGCCAAAATCCAAGCATAGAGTGGTCCCGCTGAGCGGGAAGACCGAACAATACAGAAAGAATATTATTATGAACCAGCTAACACGTCCTATTTGTTGTTTTGCAGCGCTGATTTTCGCAACGGTGGCACTGGCCAAGCAACCCAATATAATCGTGGTCATGACCGATGACCAGGGCTACCCGGAGTTGTCGGTTAACGGAAATCCGATTCTTAAGACGCCGCACCTTGATCACCTGCATAGCGAGAGTCTCCGCTTGGAAGACTACCATGTCTCTCCCATGTGCGCGCCCACGCGAGGCCAATTGATGACGGGTTTGGATGCAGCTCGAAATGGAGCGATCAATGTGAGTAGCGGCCGGGGATTGTTGCGGCCTGAGGTGCCGATCATAGCCAACTTTTTTGGGGATGCAGGATATGAGACCGGATTATTTGGAAAGTGGCATTTAGGGTCTAACTATCCGTTTAGGCCCGAGGATCGCGGATTCGATCAGACCGTTTGGTTCCCTTCATCCCACATCGGATCCGTTCCCGATTATTGGGGTAATGACTACTTTGACGACACCTACGTGAACAATGGGAAGTGGAAGCAATATGAAGGCTACTGCACAGACGTTTTCTTTGAAGAGGGAATGTCGTTCATGAAGAAGGCTGCTCAAGATGGAAACCCTTTCCTTGCGATCATTATGCCCAACACTCCACACGGACCATTGGTTGCTAAGGATGAAGATGAAAAAGCAATCGCCGACATTCTTGAGCAACCGGAATTTGGGGACATGGATCCCGATTTGAAAACTCGTCTCGCGGACTACTTGGGTATGGTGCGCAATATTGATACCAACATGGGCGCGATGATACAGTTCCTTTCCGATGAAGGTCTGAGGGACGACACGATCATTCTTTTCATGACTGACAATGGGAGCACCCATGGTCCACGCTACTACAATGCGGGCATGAGAGGCCAGAAGACCGAGCTCTGGGAAGGGGGGCATCGCGTTCCTTGCTATATCAGTTGGCCCAATGGTGGCCTCATGAACCCACAGGATATCCATGGGCTGACCCAAGTACAGGATTTGCTGCCTACGCTGCTCGATCTTTGCGATATACCCAACGACGCCAAGTTCGACGGTATGAGCTTGGCGTCGATTTTGAGAGGAAAGGCGGTCGTTCCTGAAGACCGGATGCTAGTAATCAATTACAGCCGTATGCCCAATTTCGTGAACTACCCTACACCCTACGCCCAGACGCTAATGCAGCGGGATCTGGGTGAGGTTCTCTGGAAGCGCTGGCGATTGCTTGAAGACCGCGAGCTCTACAACCTCGAGACCGATCCACT
>Ga0208127_1000131_pt1 | contig 36868 bp, 28 predicted proteins | sample ETNtaG_6_FD_185751 | JGI IMG/M metagenome (GOLD analysis project Ga0208127, IMG submission 185751) | Marine microbial and viral communities from oxygen minimum zone, Eastern Pacific Ocean - ETNP201306SV45 (SPAdes) (version 2) | ecosystem: Environmental > Aquatic > Marine > Oceanic ... | reverse complement strand
AACTGTCTTGCATCGCTGGAAATTATGGGACAGTTTAATAGCTTGGCAAAGGCAACAGCTAATGCCGTTTTACCTACTGCGGTAGGACCTGAAATAACAATAAGCTTATGCTTTTTCATTTAAATCAATCACTTGTTTTACTTTGTTTTTTCTGATAAAAGATTGCAAAAGATGACGTGCAGCACGAGAATTTTTCATTGGTGATATGATAGTTTTTACCATATCTAGATTATTAATTTGATAATTTAATTCTGCATATCCAAAACCTTTATATTCAGCGTCTTGTATAAGTATAAAGCTTCTTTCATCGCGTGTTCGCCCCTTGTCAACTATCAATAAATTTGGTGAAGAAAAACGCAACTGATCTACACATTGCTGCACTCTTGCATTATGGTGTTCTATAGTCTCTTTTTCAGCACAGGCACCCAAACATTTGTTGATTTCTACATTTGAGCACGTATCCTTAGGAGATTCTAACCCTACGTATTTCAGGCAGAGCAAGTGTTTTTGCGCAAAGAAGTATAGTGTTTTCCTTGCATTTTTTAAGTTTTTAAAAGTTGTAATGTAGTTTGTGTCATCTGTTGCATGAACGATTCTTAAAAAGCGATAACCATTACTACTTATACCTTCTTGCAAACCAAATCGAATACGGTCGTTTTTGTGTACCCTATTGTGTTTGGGTTTGTGCAACTGTATTTCGTCCATTTCTTTTAATAGGGCAATTAATTCGCTTCCTGTTTCTTCGCTGCTCACACTGTGTGTTTCAAGTTGTAGTTTCAGTGCTTTTCTGCTTTTGCCTGTAAAGTGTTGGTTAACACGGTTGCGCATATTGAGGCTTTTACCTATGTAAATTACATCCCCTTTTTGATTGTGCAAATAATAAACTCCCGTAACTGGTTTAACTTGTTCAATTAAAGCCTGAAACTTTCGCGCAACCCTATCTTGATCTTTGGTGCGGAGAACTTCTTTAACAATGGTTTTTTTGCTGTCTTTGTCTAAAAGTAATTTTAAGAGCTTCACTGTTGCTCGCGCATCTCCAGCGGCACGGTGTCTGTCACTGAGCGGTATACCCAAAGCGCGTACTAGCTTTCCCAATTTATAAGATTCTTGTTCTGGAATCAATTTTTTAGATAGTGAAACTGTACATAGGGTAGGGCGCTCATATGTGAATCCTAATCTGTTAAATTCAGTACAAAGCATCCTGTAGTCAAAACTAGCATTGTGTGCTACCAGCGTACTGTTTTCTGTTATTTCAATAACGCGCTTAGCTATTTCATAAAATTTTGGTGCATTTCGAAGCATATTTTCATTGATGCCTGTAAGTTGTACTACAAAGGGTTGAATAGGCCTCTCAGGATTAATTAGACTGATAAATTGATCGATAATTTTATTTCCATCAAATTTGTAGATAGCAATTTCCGTTATACCCTCTTCGTTGTATTTTCCACCTGTAGTTTCGACGTCAACAACTGCGTACATAAACCTTAATTTCTACTTCCAAAGATTAAACTACCCACACGTATCATGTTACTACCCAAACTAACAGCAAGCCTGTAGTCATTGCTCATACCCATGGATAGCGTCGTCCAATTATTTGTTGATTGAAGCTTATTGTAGAAATTATTTAAATCTTGAAATTCTCTTTTTAGCTGTATTGTATTATCAGTATAACTGGCCATACCCATCAGACCATTAATGCGAACGTTTTCCAGAGCATTAGCGTTTAATAATACTGTTTCAGCTTCATCATAAGAAAAGCCAAACTTGGTAGACTCCTCTGCAATATGAATTTGAAGTAACACATTGATGACTCTATTATTCTTTGCGCCTTGTTTGTTGATTTCATTAAGTAGTCGCTCACTGTCTACTCCGTGGATTAGGTGTACAAAAGGGGCGATGTATTTGACCTTGTTTCGCTGCAGGTGACCGATCATGTGCCAGCGAATATCTTTAGGTAAAGCTTCATACTTCTGGCAAAGTTCCTGTACTTTATTTTCCCCAAAATCTAAATGCCCTGAATTGTAAACCTGCTCTATATCATTAACAGGTTTGGTTTTGGAAACTGCAACCACGGATACATTCTCAGGGATACTATCTTTTATCTGATTTAGTTTGGCAACAATCATGCAGGTGGGTTTTCTACAAGTGCTGTTATTTGTAGCGCAATGTCAAGGGCGTTTTTACCCTGTTCAAGCGGCACGATAACTTCTTTATTGTTTGTGATTGCATCTGCAAAACATTCCAGTTCCATTAATATGGCGTTGACTTCGGGTATTTTGGGATTGTCAAAAAACACACGCTTCTTTTTGCCTTGTGCATTTTCTAATACCAAATCAAACCCTCCAACCTCTTCAGGTGCGTTTTCCATTTTAACCACTTCAGCACTTTTGTTAAAATAATCTACAGATATATAGGCATCTTTCTGGAAAAAACGTGCCTTACGCATGTTTTTTAATGATATTCTACTAGCTGTTAAGTTAGCTACGCAGCCATTTTCAAATTCAATTCTGGCATTGGCAATGTCAGGTGTTTCACTGATGATAGCAACACCACTAGCTGAAATTGATGATACTTGTGAATCAACTAAACTTAAAACTGTGTCAATATCGTGTATCATCAAATCTAAGACAACAGGTACATCTGTACCTCGAGGATTGAATTCAGCTAAACGGTGTGTTTCGATAAACATGCTGTTTTTGATTTCATCTTTAACAGCTAAAAATGCAGGATTGAATCGCTCCACATGGCCAACTTGACCAAGCACTTGTTGTTTTTTTGCAAGTTCAATGAGTTCATTAGCCTCTTCAACGGTTTGCGTAATCGGTTTTTCCAGAAAAACATGCTTGCCCATTACAATGGCTTTTTTTGCCAATTTATGATGGTACAATGTTGGCGTTACGATATCTACTACATCAACAGCAGCAATCAATGCTTCCTCAGAATCAAAGGCTTTAAAGCCATATTCTTCCGTTATTTTGTTACGTACTTTTGGGCTTGGGTCATAAAAACCCACCAAATCAAATTTATCTGATTGATTCAATAATCGCAGGTGTATTTTTCCCAAGTGGCCAGCGCCAAGGACACCTGCTTTTAGTGTTATATTCATAATACAAATGTAACAAGTTTAGGCGGTGGCCAGCCGTATGATTTTGTATTTTTGAGCAAATGAATGAAGATACGACCAAACACCAAGGAAGACGCCGTCAATTAATTCAAGTTTTAAAAGACAAAGGGATAACCGACAAAGCTGTTTTAAAAGCCATTGGAGACATTCCTCGTCACTTGTTCATGGATAGTAGTTTTGAAGACCATGCTTATCAAGACAAAGCATTCCCTATTGGTGCTGATCAAACCATTTCGCATCCATACACTGTAGCCTTTCAAAGTCAGCAGCTAATGGTTAAACCAGGAATTAAAGTGTTGGAGATTGGAACAGGTTCAGGTTATCAGACTGCTGTATTGTGCCATATGGGTGCTGTAGTCTATTCCATCGAGCGTCAACACGAACTGTTTCGAACAAGCTTAAAAAGACTTCCGGCACTAGGCTTTAAAGTAAAAAAGCTCATTTTTGGAGATGGTTACAGGGGGTATTCTGAAAAAGCACCTTTTGATAGGATTATTGTTACGGCTGGTGCGCCATTTATTCCGGAAGCTTTATTGGCACAATTGGCCATTAGTGGTATAATGGTTATCCCTGTTGGGAAAGAAAACCAAAAAATGACAGTAATTACGCGTACCTCAAATGCAGATTTCGAGCAATTGGTGCTAGGTAATTTCAAATTTGTTCCTCTTTTAGGAAATAAGAATTAACGTCGAAAACTTTTTTTAACCCGATCAAGTTGGCGTTTATTATCTCTGTCCTTGATTGTTTCACGCTTATCGTGTATTTTTTTACCCTTAGCAAGTGCAATGCGAACCTTAGCCCAACCTTTTTCAGAAACAAAAACATGCAATGGCACTATGGTTAAGCCTACGTTTTGCACTTCTTTAAGTAACTTTTTGATTTCTTTTTTTTGCAATAGTAATTTACGGTCTCCTTTGGTTTTATGGTTAACATAACCGCCGTGACTGTATTCTTCAATATGCATATTGATAAGAAATAATTCGCCTTGCTCACTGAAACTGCAGAAACTTTCAGCTATAGATGCTTTACCAGCACGGATAGACTTGATTTCTGTTCCTGTTAGTACAATACCAGCAGTGTACTGATCCATCAATTCATACTCAAAACGCGCCCGTTTGTTTTTTATGTTTACTTGCTGTTGCATAGTGCAAAAGTAAAACATAATAACGATGTTCATTTGTTTTTAATAAATGCTGCTTTTTATAATGTTAATTGCATCATGTATTATTATTTTTGCTCATATAATTAAAGCTATGAAAATCAAACGTGACGAACAGATTTTTGAGTTAATAGAAGCAGAAAGAGTGCGCCAAACAGGCGGTATTGAGTTAATTGCTTCTGAAAACTTTACCAGCCCGCAGGTTATGGAGGCCACAGGGTCCATACTCACTAACAAATATGCGGAAGGTTATCCTGGAAAACGATACTATGGCGGTTGTGAAGTAGTTGATGAAATTGAGACGATTGCCATTGACAGAGCAAAGGCTTTATTCGGCGCTGCCTACGCAAATGTGCAGCCACACTCTGGCTCACAGGCCAATACAGCTGTTTACCATGCGTTTATCAAGCCAGGTGATAAAATCATGGGCTTTGATTTGTCTCACGGAGGTCACCTTACCCACGGCTCACCGGTAAACTTTTCCGGTCGTCTATATGAAGCTGTTTTTTATGGAGTTGATAAGGAAACAGGTCGTTTGGATTATGACGTTATTGAAGAAATTGCAGCAAGAGAAAAACCAAATATGATAATTGCTGGTGCATCTGCATATTCTAGAGATATTGATTTTAAACGATTTAGAGCAATTGCTGACAGTGTTGGTGCCTTTCTTTTGGCCGATATCTCACATCCATCTGGATTGATTGCAAAAGGCATCTTAAATGATCCACTACCTCACTGTCATATTGTTACTACTACAACTCACAAAACCCTTCGTGGTCCGCGTGGTGGTTTGATGATGATGGGGCAGGATTTTGAAAATCCATTTGGATTAAAATTTAAAAATGGGAACTCACGTATGATGTCCTCATTGCTAGATATGGCTGTTTTTCCTGGAAATCAAGGTGGGCCGCTAGAACACGTTGTTGGTGCAAAAGCCATCGCCTTTGGTGAGGCTTTGACTGATGATTTTTTACAGTATATGCTACTAGTACGAGAAAATGCACAAGCCATGGCCAAAGCCTTTGTCGATAGGGGATACCACCTCATTTCTGGTGGTACGGATAATCACATGATGTTGGTTGATTTGCGAAATAAAAATATTTCCGGAAAACAAGCAGAACAAGCACTTGTTAGAGCTGAAATTACCGCAAATAAGAATATGGTTCCATTTGACGACAAGTCTCCTTTTGTTACTTCTGGAATACGTTTCGGTACAGCTGCCATTACAACTAGAGGATTAAAACCCGAAGATATGGAGCCTATTGTCTCGCTAATTGACGAGGTTATTAAGCAACCTGAAAACGAAAAGGTAGTCGAAGGTGTAGCAACACAAGTACATGAGATGATGGCGCACCGCCCTCTTTTTAATGTTTAGTCTTCAATTAATATATGTTGATATGCTCCTAAGTCGGGAGCTGAAACTCGTGCTGTTCCTGCCAAATCAATAGGCACGTCTACACCAACATTAGTGTCTCCTATACCAATGAATTCGCTCTTTTGCGTTATTCGCATGTCATTATCCTCTACTGATATAAAAGCAGGATCTGCGTTGCGAATTATTTGGTTATAATAGGAATTATTTTCCCAGTCAAAAAATGGATTGTTAATGATTGATGTATTTGATGTTTCAAATTGTATTGCTGTGTGGTTAAGGTAAAAATTAACAGCATCACTTCCCTCTTGCTCAATGTAGAACTCAACAAATTGATTTCCTTCAATAATACAATTTTCAAAAGTCGCTTCCATAAGCGGTTTTATGAAGTTATTTCCATCACCGAGTGGGGCATAATCGTTTAGTAATACTGCAGGGGTAGTTCTAAAGCCCTTATTCCAATAATTAGCAAAAGTACAGTGCTTAAAGTTGTATTTACCACCAATAGTTCCAGCAAATGAAGATTGGCCTGCATTTCCAAAAACGCTGTTTGTAGCTGTGATATGTGCTGTTTTTCCCCAAAGGTTAAATGCAGAACTGTTGTGAATTTGTGTATTTTTTAATCTCAACGTAGGGTTTTCAGTTTCGTCATTAAAATCCATTAAAATGCCTACTGTTGCATTTTTAATTGTAGCATGGTTAAATTGATGTTGTGTGCTTCCTGAGGTAAGCCAAATAGCACCCCATTGACCAGGTATAAACTCATAAAGCGACTCAAGTCTGTCACCTTGAAAAATGACTTCACCTTCGAGCGCTTCGGAATCGCTGCTGGCTGTACCATCGACAATCATGGTGGCATCTTTCGCTACAATAATACCAGAATTTTTATGAAAATGTATACGGGCGCCTGCTTCAAAAGTTGCAGTCTTACCAGAAGGTATACCCATATATCCATAGACTACGTAGGGCTTTTCATTTGTAAAAACCAATTCGTTATCTTCTAAATAAAATCCTTCAATACCAGCTGTGTTTCCAAATTCGTCAATACTGATAGGAATAGTTTCCTTAATGCCTTGATTGTCTTTTTCTGGATATAGAAAAATAGCATCTTGTACCAAGGTCATAAGTGTAACAGTCCCAACATCAGAAAAGCGGATTTTATCTTCATATAGAAATTGGGTATTAGTGCTTGTTAATTCTTGAATATCTGCTGTTGTTTCTACAAAAACAAACATGCTGTCTTTAGGTAATAATTCAACGTCATCAAAAGATTTTCCAGCCCTGCCGTCTACATTAAGTCTAAAGTTAGATGTTACTCCATTTTCAAGATATATTGAAGGAATGGAAATTGGGTCATTTGAATTGTTAAATACTTTTAGAGTATAAGTGGCAGAGCTTATATTAGTGAAAACAGTATCTAAATAAACGGTGTCACGACTAAAACGCAATTCACTGTTTTGCACTGGTCTGAAGTCAAAGTCTTTTCGACAGCTATTATATAGAGAAGCAAGTAAGGTTACTCCAAGTAGCAAAATAGCATTGCGCAAGAATAAAAAGGTTTTATTTTTCAATTATTTTTACTTCAAATAGTTTATCCCAATATTTGCCTGTCACAAAAAAGGTTTTTCGTTCTGGGTGATATGCAATTCCATTAAATACGTCTAACCGACTGTGTTGTGAAACTTGTTTTTTAAGTCCAGAAAAATCAACGACCCCGGAAACAATTCCTGTCGATGGATCTAAAATTACGACTACGTCTTTATTAAATTGATAGGTGTTAGCATAAATTTTTCCTTTTACATATTCGAGCTCATTAACTTTGGAAAGAAAGGTGTTGTGTGTAACAATGTCTTTGCTTGACAACTCTTGAAACGTTTTAGGGTCAAGTTTCCACAGTTTTTGACTGCCATCTGTCTTGTATAAGAAGGTACCATCACTGCAAAGTCCCCAACCCTCGGGGCTTTTGGTATAAGAAAAAGATTTTTCCATTGTTAAATCATCAGGATTGTAAACAAAGCCTATTTTCTTTTTCCAAGTTAGTTGGATGATTTTATCATCAAAGTGTGTGATACCTTCTGCAAAATAAGCCTTATCAATTGGTAGTTTTTGAATGACTTCTCCCGTCTTAAAATTTACTTTTCTCAATGATGAATTACCATACTGACCAGTGCTTTCAAACAATGTGCCATTGACAAATTCTAATCCTTGTGTGTAAGCATTAATGTCATGTGGATAGCTTTTTATCAACTTGTACCCATATACTTTGGGTTTGTTTGGCGCAAAAACACGTATGGTTTTGGACAATTCCATAGAGCTATTGGCTGTCTCAAAGACTGCTTTTACCGTTTGCTCGCCGGTTTTTGAAGGAATTAGATAGGGTACTTGAAGTATTTCATCATTAAAATAAAAGTTGAGCTGCTTATTTTCAATTGATGGTTTTATTGACAAAAATATGGTGTCATTAATGGTTGGGTTTTTAGAATTAGAAGTAGTGCTTATTTGGTAATGCAAAGACTGTTTCGATGAACAGGCCGAGAGAACAATTAAGGTAAAGGAAAAACAGGCTAGTATACGGAGTTTCATCGCAAAAAATATATTGTTTAAAAATATGAATATTGTCTCTAATAAAACACACAAAGCCCCTATATTTGCAATAGGCAGGTTCTACACAACCAGCTCCTGCTGAATCCCCCAGGGTGGAAACGCAGCAAGGGTAAGTAGTCGTAGCGGTGTGCTGTAGGTAGCCTGCCTTTTTTTTATGAAAAATTCACGCGTTGTTCTTATCACAGGTGCTTCTTCTGGAATAGGTCTTTCTATTGGTCAACATCTAACCTCTCTTCAATATCAAGTTGTAGGAACCAGTAGAACACCTGATAAGTATCCCAAACATCCTTTCCCTCTAATAGCAATGGATGTGCTGGATAATAATTCAGTAAAAGATGGCATTGACGCTGTAGTTGCAGCCTATAAAACTATTGATGTACTGATTAATAACGCGGGGATGGGAATGGCCGGTCCTTTAGAAGAAATGGATTTAGAAGCTATTAATACTATTATTTGTTTAAACTTTAAAGGGAGTATTTCTGTTATGCAGCACGCACTAAAATTGATGCATAAGCAACAATCTGGTGTTATTATAAATGTAGCTTCAATTGCGGGTAATAATGGATTGCCATTTAGAAGTGTTTATGCGGCTTCAAAAGCAGCATTAATGCGTGTCAGTGAAAGTCTTCGTTTAGAATTGCGTCATACACCTATCCAATGTACCGTATTGTCCCCAGGCTCCATTAAAACAGCCATTGCGGATAACCGTTACTATGCACCACTTGACAAAGATTCTGTTTATTACAAACAGTACAAGGCTTCATTAGCTGATATGGATGACCATGTTAACAAGGGGCTATCACCAATTTATGTGGCAAAAAAAGTTGAAAAACTAATAAATAAAAAGAAATTAAAGCCACATTATAGCGTAGGTCCATTTTTAGAAGTACTTTCGCCTTTAATTAAGTTTTTGTTGCCACAACGAGCTTATGAAAATCTTATAGCATCCTTTTATAACTTAAACTAGATACATGAAATTTTTTATCGATACGGCCAATTTAGATCAAATTAGAGAAGCACAGTCCCTTGGCATTTTAGATGGTGTAACAACCAACCCATCGTTGATGGCTAAAGAAGGTATTACGGGTCAAGATAACATCATAGCACACTATAAAGCCATTTGTGAAATTGTAGAAGGGGATGTTTCTGCTGAAGTTATTGCAACTGACTTTGAAGGGATGGTTTCAGAAGGGGAAGCCCTTGCGGCGCTTCATCCGCAAATTGTGGTTAAAATTCCCATGATACTTGAAGGTATAAAAGCCATTAAGTATTTTTATGACAAGGGCATTAAAACCAATTGCACACTTGTATTTTCAACAGGTCAAGCGCTGCTAGCTGCCAAAGCAGGTGCTACATATGTATCACCTTTTATTGGTCGTTTAGATGATGTATCAACTGATGGCCTTCAGCTTATTGAAGATATTAGAAATGTCTATGATAATTATTCGTTTAAGACAGAAATTTTAGCCGCTTCTGTACGTCACACCATGCACGTTATCGACTGTGCTCATATTGGCGCTGATGTCATGACTGGTCCATTAAGTGCTATTACTGGGTTAGTAAAACACCCGTTAACTGATATAGGTTTGGCTAAATTTTTAGCTGACTATAAGAAAGGAAACTAAAACAAATACAATCACATTTAAAAAGCTCGCAGTATTTCTGAGGGCTTTTCTATTTTTGCAAAAAACTAATCTATGCTATCGGTATCGAATCTTTCTGTTCAATTTGGTAAACGAGTTCTCTTTGACGAGGTAAATATTTCGTTCAATCATGGCAATTGCTATGGAATCATTGGAGCTAATGGTGCTGGAAAATCTACTTTTCTTAAGGTTTTGACAGGTATAATGGAACCCAACTCAGGAAATGTTCACCTTGAATCCGGCAAGCGTATGTCGGTATTGGAACAAGACCACTTTGCATATGATGATTATCCAGTTTTGGAAACAGTCATAAGAGGTAACAAACCATTATTTGCAATTAAAAAAGAAATGGATGACCTATATGCAAAACCTGATTTTTCAGATGCGGACAGCAATCGTGTAGGAGAACTTCAAATAAAGTATGAGGAAATGGATGGCTGGAATGCTGAAAGTGATGCCGCTGCTATGTTGTCTAATTTGGACATCACAGAAGCACAGCATTATACCCTTATGAAAGACCTTGATGGGAAGCAAAAAGTTCGTGTTCTTTTAGCTCAAGCTTTGTTTGGAAACCCTGATGTACTTATTATGGATGAGCCTACCAACGACTTGGATTATGAAACCATTCAATGGCTTGAAAATTTCTTGGCTAATTATGAAAATACAGTTATCGTGGTATCACACGACCGACATTTTTTAGATGCTGTTTGTACCCATATATCAGATGTAGATTTCGGAAAAATCAACCACTACTCTGGTAATTATACTTTTTGGTATGAATCAAGTCAATTAGCAGCCAAACAACGTGCGCAACAGAACAAAAAGTCAGAGGAAAAGAAAAAAGAGTTGGAAGAGTTTATTGCGCGCTTTAGCGCAAATGTTGCCAAGTCAAAGCAAGCTACTTCACGAAAGAAAATGATTGATAAACTAAATATTGAAGATATACGTCCGTCTTCAAGAAGATATCCTGCTATCATATTTGATCAAGAACGTGAGGCCGGAGATCAAATCCTAAACATAGAAAACCTAGCAGCTGAAGCTGATGGTACAATACTTTTTTCTGAGATAGATCTAAATCTTGCGAAAAATGATAAGGTTGTGGTTTATAGCAAGGATGCCCGTGCAGCTACAGCATTTTATGAAATTATGAATGGCAAAAAACAAGCCAAGGCCGGTTCCTTCCAATGGGGGGTAACCACCAGCCAAAGTTACTTACCGTTAGACAATGCCATGTATTTTAACCAAGAAGAATCCCTTGTAGACTGGCTGCGTCAATATGCTAAAACGGACGAAGAGCGTGAAGAAGTGTTCTTGCGAGGCTTTTTAGGTAAGATGTTGTTCAGTGGTGATGAGGCACTAAAATCTGCGAAAGTCCTTTCTGGTGGTGAAAAAGTACGGTGTATGTTGTCACGTATGATGATGGTACGTGCTAATGTGCTGATGTTAGACGAGCCTACAAATCATCTCGATTTGGAATCGATTACCGCATTCAACAATTCCCTGATTAAATTTAAAGGCACAGTACTACTTACAACACATGACCATGCCTTTGCGCAGTCTGTAGGAAATAGAGTAGTAGAGCTAACACCAAAAGGGGTTATTGACCGTCATATGACATTTGATGATTATATGGCTGATACAAAAATTAAGGAGTTACGCGATAAGATGTATCTTTAAATAAAGCTTTTTGCTTTTTCAAGGTCAGACTTAGCCACCCACACCTGCTGCATCATGGATGCTGAACCAAAACCGGCCAAGCGTGCGGATTCACTTTCATCTTTAATAATGGGGAAAATATAGTTTTCTTCTAACAAAGCTTTTAATCGCTTTGTTTCAACAATATTATTAGCACATAAAAGTATAAAAGCGTCTTTCATCAACTATTATAGTATTTACTATTCCAAATGGCTCTATTAAAATTCTTGCCCCTAGCAAACGTGTAATAAATTACAATTGCTGCCAATGCTTTGAACATAAAGAAATATATCATAATAAAATCACTAGTAGTGGGATTAGGTGTAAATAGTGATAACGGCACAAAAAAGCTCAGGAAAAAACTAAAAACTAATAGCGATATACAAGCTGTAATAATATTTTTAAATGGCCAAACCATAGCCTTACGGAATGGATGTAAATCATCCCCCCACTGGTGAATCAAATAATAATAGCCGTTACCCATGGGTGCAAACAGTAAAGGGTCATCAGCATTCTCTAATTTAAAAAGCTTAGAGGGAGCCATAATTTTAAGATCCGAAAGGATAGTATGATGTTTAGCCTCAATTGATTTGATTTGCGCTACGGCTTCAACCGGAAAACTACCTTTAAATAAAGTAGCGTCTAAAAAACGTAGTCTGAAATCAATACAGGTTTTTTTGATTTGACTAATGTGGTATATGCGATCGGAATCGAGCTTGTCTAAATCAAAATTATTTTGTGTAAATGAAGTAGGGGGAGTATGATCTACAGCTTTAACCTTATTTAACTCTTTTGAGATATCTGTTTGAGAAAACATAGCAGTCTTTTTTAGCAATACACAAATATACGCATAACTATCAAATAATCAACTGTTTAACTATTGATAAACAATACTATTGCCTGAGCTCTGCACCAAGCTGTTTATGAAATTGATCTGCAATATTTTGCATTGTTTTGTCTATCTGCTTGTCTGTGAGGGTTTTTTCGTTATCCCGAAGCGTAAAATTAAGTGCATAGGATTTTTTACCGTCTGGAACACCCTTGCCAGTAAATACATCAAAAAGTCCAATATCTTCTAGTAAGTGCTTTTCTGTTTTAAGTGCAATTTGGTAAAGCTCTTTAAAAGAAATGTTTTTGTCAACAAGTAGGGCAAGATCTCGATGAACAGACGGGAATTTAGATAGTCCTTTTAACTTGACTTTCTTCTTAACAAACTGTGAAAGTGAATCTAGAGAAATCGTACAAGCAAAAACTTCTTGCTCAATTGAAATTTCTTTAAAACTTTTAAGGTCAACCCATCCGTAACTACCAATATAAGTTTTACCAATATTTAAATTCACACTTTCTTTAAAAAATGGGTGAACGTTAGGAGTTTCTTTTGCGGAAAGCCCCAGGCGGTTTAACAAACCACTAACTATTCCCTTTAAGAAGAAGAAATCTGATTTTTGATTTGAAACTACCCAGTTGTTTTGCAGTTGATTCCCGGTAACTACCATAGCAAGTATTGATTCTTGTTCTGTCCCTTTAGTTGTTTTGTGATATTGATTTCCAAATTCAAAAAAACGCAAATCCTGCTGCTGTCGGTTAATATTAAATTCAACCGCTTCTAGCATTCCGTAAATTAGGTTGGTACGCATCACGGACAGTTCACTACTTAATGGGTTTAGTATTTCTACCATTTTTGTTGGGTCACTATCATGCTTTGGCGAAGTTAGAGAGTTGTTGTAAGTTTCGTAAAAGCCTTGTGCAACAAGTTGTTGCGCGATGCGTTTTTCAAGTAGATTGATATTGCTTTTGGTTAAGTCGGGTATAGAGCTGTTCAGCTTGTTGCTGGTTGGGATATTGTTATAACCATAGACTCTTAAAACTTCTTCGACAATATCGGCAGGTCTTCGTACATCAGCACGGTAGGGAGGAACTTCTAAGCCAACAGAAGTTTCTGTCACATGAGCAATTTTGATGTCCAAATCCTGGATAATTTTTTTAATTTTTTCTCTTGGAATCTCGTAGCCAATCAAAGCATTAATGTAGTCGTACTTTAATAATACTTGATGTGGATCCTGTTTGTTTGGGTATTCATCAATAATTTCTGAGCTAACTGCCCCTCCAGCAACTTCCTGAATAAGTATTGCAGCTCTTCTTAAGCTGTATTTTACTAGCTCTATATCTATACCACGTTCGTAACGAAATGAAGCATCTGTGCTTAGTCCATGACGTTTAGCAGTTTTTCTAATGCAAACAGGGTCAAAATAGGCACTTTCTAAAAATATTTCTGTAGTTTTTTCTGTAACACCCGAATCCAAACCTCCAAAAACACCTGCCAAACACATCGGCGTGTCTCCATTACATATTACCAAGTCCTCACTACTTAATTTTCGTTCAACACCATCCAAAGTAACAAAAGGAGTTCCCTCTTCTAATTTTTGAACACGTACCACACCGGTATTGATTTTTTCTCCATCGAAGGCATGGAGCGGTTGTCCCATCTCATGTAATACATAGTTTGTTGCATCAACGATATTATTGATGGGTTTTAAACCTATTGCCTTTAATCGATGCTGTATGTGTTTTGGTGAGGGCTTAACCTTAACTCCTTTAATGCGTAAACCACAATATCGAGGGGCAGCATCAGCATCGCGCACATCTATTTTGATAGCTCCTTTATAATTGTCAATATGAAAAGAGCTTATGGATGGTGTGATTAGTGTGGTGGTATCTTCTCTTTGAGAAAGTGCTGCACGTAAATCTCTGGCCACACCATAATGACTCATCGCATCAGACCGGTTGGGGGTAAGACCAATTTCAAATATTTCATCAGTCACGATTTCAAAAACTTCTTTGCAAGGCTTGCCTGCCTTATGGTGGTTTTCGAGTACCATGATGCCATCGTGACTTTCGCCCAGACCCAACTCGTCTTCAGCACAAATCATACCTTGACTCAATTCTCCTCTAATCTTACTCTTCTTGATAATAAAGGATTCCCCATTTTTATCATAAAGCGTTGTGCCTATCGTGGCCACTGGAATCGTTTGGCCAGCTGCAATATTGGGAGCCCCACATACAATTTGTACATTATCTGTTTTCCCTATATCAACTTGAGTAATTTTAAGTTTATCGGCATTGGGATGCTTTTCGCAAGTCAGTACTTTCCCAATAACAACTCCTTCTAGTCCACCTTGGATAGATTGATATTGATTAATACCTTCAACTTCTAAACCAAGGTCGGTGAGCATATCACCAATTTCTAGAGCACTTAAATCGGTTTCAATGAAATCACGCAACCAGTTGAGAGAGATGTGCATATTTATTGTTTGATAAGCAAAGATACAATTAAGATGGTTTTTTGGGCATTATTTAGCCAATGTACTTCCAAATACTTTTCCCTTGCTGAGTCAAAGAAAGTGCCAAACGCATATTCTTATTACTTTCAAGTGATAAACTTGGGTCATTTTCGAGTAAGGCATCAACAGCATGACGGACTGTTTTTAGTATGTCTCCATCTTTTTTAAGATTGGCAATTAGAAATGGAAGCACTCCGCTTTGTTGGGTACCCAAAACATCTCCAGGGCCACGAAGTGACAAATCTACTTCAGCCAATTCAAAGCCGTCTTGTGATCTGACCATAGTTTGTATGCGCGTTTGTGCATCTTGGCTAAGTTTAGATCCTGTCATTAAAATGCAGTAACTCTTACTAGCACCGCGACCAATACGTCCCCTGAGCTGGTGGAGTTGTGATAAGCCAAAGCGTTCGGCGCTTTCAATTATCATCATACTGGCATTGGGTACATCAACACCCACCTCAATAACTGTAGTTGCCACCATTATTTGTGTTTTTTTGGATATAAAACGTTCCATTTCATAAGCTTTGTCTTTAGCATTCATCCTGCCATGAACAATACTTACTTGATAGTCTGGCAAAGGAAAATCTCGAACAATGCTTTCATATCCATCCATCAAATCTTTGTAATCTAATACTTTAGACTCTTGAATTAGTGGATAAACGATATAAACCTGTCGGCCTTTTGCAATTTCCTCACGCATAAACTGGAACACCGCCAATCGTTTGCTGTCAAATCGATGCGTTGTGGTAATGGGTTTTCTTCCTGGCGGTAACTCATCAATTACCGATAACTCCAAGTCGCCATAAGCCGTCATGGCCAAGGTTCTTGGAATAGGAGTTGCAGTCATTACTAAAATGTTTGGCGGGGTGTCATTCTTTCGCCAAAGCTTGGCACGCTGCGCCACCCCAAAACGATGCTGCTCATCTACAATGGCTAATCCCAACTGATGAAAGCTAACAGGTTCTTCTAATATTGCATGTGTACCAATAAGCATTTGTAATTGACCATTAGCTAGTTTTTCAAATAGTGGTTCACGCGCTTTCTTTGTTACTGACCCCGTAAGCAAACCAATTTCAATACCAAGTGGCGCCAACAAAGATTGAATGCTGTTATAGTGTTGTTGGGCTAAAATTTCGGTAGGAGCCACTAGGGTGGCTTGCATATTGTTGTCCAAAGCCATTAGCATGCAAAGCACGGCCACTATGGTTTTTCCCGACCCCACATCTCCCTGCAGAAGCCTGTTCATTTGTGCGCCACTGTTTAAGTCTGTTCTGATTTCACGTACTACTTTTTTTTGTGCTTCTGTTAATGGAAAGGGTAAATGGTTATGAAAAAAGCTATTAAAGTAATATCCAATTTTTGGAAAGGCTATACCTTTTATGCGCTGTTTTCGATGGTATTTTTTTAACCCCAATTGTAACTGAACAAAAAACAGTTCTTCAAATTTCATGCGGTATTGTGCCCGTGCCAAATCTTCTTGTGACTGGGGAAAGTGAATGGTTTTTAAAGCGCTGTTTTTTTCTAACAATTGGTAAGTGTTACATAGCTCATCAGATAAAACTTCTTGAAGATTGTTTTGTATTTCTTCAAATAAATTTTCAACAATTTGTCGCATAACACGCTGTGATATACCACTTTTTGTTAGGTTTTCAGTGGCGGGATAAATCGCCTGAAAATTTCCTTTGCGTTGCTCATGATCTGAAATCAGTTCTAGCTCTGGATGGGGAATTGAACATTTTTTTCCATACCAATTAAGCCGTCCAAAGGCCATGTACGGAGTGTTGAGTTGGAGTGACTTTTGAATCCATTGTTGACCTCTAAACCAAACCAGCTCCACGCTATGATTACCATCAGTAAATGTAGCAACCAAGCGACTACCCCTTTTTTGTTTTATGCTTTCAATGTGTGTGATACTTCCTAATACCTGAACATCTGCTGTAGTCTGTGGCAATTGACTAGGAGAATAATATTTAGTTCTGTCAATATAACGATGTGGAAAAAAGTAAAGTATGTCTTGTAGGTTTTGCAGGCCCAATTCTCTTTTAAGCAATTGTGCTCTATTTGGGCCAACACCCTTTAAATAATCGATTGATTTTTGCAATAATGCAGACATAAAAACGAAGATAGCAGTTTCCTGTTAATAACTATTCCTTAGGCTTCTTTATCAACCGTTAGGGTTTGGCTATTTTCACCTTAAAATTAATGCTTTGGAAGATTACCTTAAGCTACTTAATGAAGCTCAGCAAAAGCCTACTGTCCATAAAGACGGACCACTTATGGTTATTGCGGGTGCTGGTTCTGGTAAAACACGTGTGCTAACATACCGGATTGCATACTTGATGCAACAAGGTGTTGATGCCTTCTCCATTTTGGCGCTAACTTTTACCAATAAAGCAGCTCGCGAAATGAAGGCTCGGATTGCGCAGATAGTGGGGGAGAGTGAAGCCAAGAATTTGTGGATGGGAACTTTTCACTCCGTTTTTGCACGTATCCTTCGTGCTGAGGCCGATCGTTTGGGTTATCCTTCAAGCTTTACCATTTATGACACACAGGATTCAGAACGATTATTGAGCTCCATTATCAAAGAGCTGCAATTAGACAAAGATTTATATAAGGTAAAACAAATCCGTTCACGCATATCATCTTTTAAAAACAGTCTAATTACGGTCAGGGCATACTACAATAATCCAGAGCTTGTTGAGGCAGATAGGGAATCTAAACGCCCAGAAATGGGCAATATATACAAGGAGTATGTAGACCGTTGCTTTAAGGCAGGTGCAATGGATTTTGACGATTTACTTCTCAAAACCAATGAGTTGCTAAATAGATTTCCAGACGTGCTTGCAAAATACCAAGAACGCTTTCGTTATATCTTGGTAGATGAGTACCAAGACACCAACCATTCTCAATACTTGATTGTACGCGCTTTAGCAGATAGATACCAAAACGTTTGTGTTGTGGGTGATGACGCACAAAGTATCTATGCCTTTCGAGGAGCAAACATTCAAAATATTCTAAATTTTCAACGTGATTATAGCGATGTAGCTGTTTATAGATTGGAACAAAACTATCGTTCTTCAAAAACAATAGTTCAAGCAGCAAATAGCGTAATTGCACATAATCAAAACAAACTTGAAAAGAATGTTTGGACCAATAACCCCGAAGGACATAAAATAATTGTACACCGTAGTCCAACAGATGGAGAAGAAGGGCGTTACGTTGCGGGCGATATTTTTGAACGTGCTATGCAAACCCAACAAGGATATGAGAATTACGCCATCTTATATCGCACCAATGCACAGTCTAGAGCCATGGAAGATGCCTTGCGTAAGCGTAATATTCCCTATCGAGTATATGGTGGTCTTTCTTTTTATCAACGTAAAGAAATTAAAGATGTTTTGGCTTATTTACGCTTGCTTATAAATCCCTATGATGAAGAAAGCCTAAAGCGTGTAATAAACTATCCCATGAGGGGCATTGGTCAAACGACCATTAACAAGCTTATCGTTGCAGCAAAGACAAATAATTGTACCCTTTACGAAACATTGGAAAAAGTACAAGAGCTACCATTAAATATAAATGCGGGCACACGAACCAAACTGCAAAACTTCTACACCCTTATTGAATCTATTAAAACTCAGCTCAAAACATTGGATGCTTTTGAACTAGCGGATATGGTTACCAAAAAAGTAGGTTTGGTATCAGAGCTTAAAAAGGAGGGGACCCCAGAAGCTGTTACGCGGATTGAAAATATTGAAGAGTTACTGAATGGTATCAAAGATTTTGTAGAAGGACAACGTGAGCTTGTTGATGCCACTGGTTCTTTGGTTGAGTTTTTAGAAGATGTGGCTCTTGCTACTGATTTTGACAATGAGGTTAAAGATCAATTGGCAGTTTCACTAATGACCATCCACCTTGCCAAAGGGTTGGAGTTTCCCAATGTATATATTGTTGGCTTAGAAGAAGATCTTTTCCCCTCTGCCATGAGTGTTAACACAAGAGCAGAGCTTGAAGAAGAAAGAAGACTATTCTATGTGGCGCTGACGCGTGCTGAGAAAAGGGTCACTTTAACCTACACACTGTCTAGATACCGATGGGGAAAAATTATTGATGCGGAGCCGAGTAGGTTTTTAACTGAAATTGATGAGGTTTTTATTGATAATCAAGTGGTAAATGACGATTATTCTTTTAAACCATTTATGGATACTTCCGTATTTGATGCGCCAGACCCAAACAAGATTCGTTTTAAGCCTCCTGTAAAAAAGAAACCTATGGTTGTGGTGCCACCCAAAGCGCGTATGAAATCTGTGTCTAAAGCTGCAGCTAGCAATGGATCCACACTTGACTTATCCGAAATCCAACAGGGTATTCGTGTTTCTCACAGTCGTTTTGGGTTTGGAACCGTATTAAGTACCGATGGAGTAGGGAGTGATGCAAAGGCCCTTATTCGCTTTGACCAATCTGGGGAAAAGAATGTGCTGTTGCGTTTTGCAAAACTTAAGGTAGTATCATAAAAAAAGCCACCCGAAGGTGGCTTTGTGTTCAAATACTATTAATATTTATTTGGATGCAGCTTCCATACCTTTTTCAAGTAAATCAAAGAATTGATCAAGCTTTGGTAACACAACAATACGCGTTCTGCGGTTTTTAGCACGACCCTCAAGAGATTCATTATCTTCCAGTGGTACATAAGAACTACGACCTGCGGCAGTCATACGCGCTGGATCTACCAAGAAATCGTTTTGCAATATGCGAACAACAGCCGTAGCGCGCTTTACACTTAAGTCCCAGTTGTCTACAAGAACATCGCTGTCTTTTTTAACGGGAACGTTATCTGTATGTCCTTCAACCATAAACTCCAAATCTGTTTTGTCGTTGATTACACGAGCAACCTTGCCAAGTACTTCTTTAGCACGCGCAGTAACCGTATAGCTACCACTTCTAAATAACAGCTTGTCTGAGATAGAAATAAACACAACACCCTTTTCAACATTAACTTCAATATCAGAATCGTTGATGTCTACAAGTGCACCCTTAAGGCTAGTTACCAAAGCTAGGGTAACGGAGTCTCTTCGCGTAACTGCATCTTGCATACGTGTAATGCGCATGTCTTTCTCTTTCAAAGACTCAAGTGAACGCTCTAGGTTTTCAGCACCTTTTTGAGATAGCGTTGTGAGATTACCCATATTATTAATAAGCTCTTGGTTGTTAGCCTTCAAGAATGTTATTTGATCGCGAAGTGCAGAAACGGTTGCATTACTTTTTGCCTTTTCGTCTATGCATGTATTGAGCCTGACCGTTGCTGAGTTCAAAAGGTCTTTGGTTTCTTTATGATCAGATTCTAAAGCTGTGTATTTCTTCTGTGACACACAAGATGCCAGAAGAGCAGGGATTGCAATTAATAAGATGAGTGTTCTTTTCATTTTCTATAAATATTATGCGTGTAAAACTACTATAAAAACGATGATTGACGTACTTTCTTGTGCTAAACTATTAAAAAAATTTCTGTCCGATAAAAAGGTTCTTTATAATCTGTATGCTTTATTCTACACAATAATCGTCTCCTTCGTTAAACTTATTGAATATTGTTGCGTCTACTTTGACATCACTTTGCATGCTACCTTGAAAATCGCTGCCGGTAACACGATTACATCCATCAAAACAAATAACAAATATATATTGGTCAGAGATAGTTATTTTATCTAAAATTTCACCGCATTTATCATCTGATTTACAAGAAAAAAACAAAAAGATTAAAAGCAACAATGATTTTTTCATCAATTAATATTAAAGGTGAAACACAAATTAAAACTCTCTTTTACCAAACTCACTTTCAATAAATTTAGATCTGTTTTTACCATTTTGGAAAACATATGATAAGTTCAATGTTATCATATCAACTTCATATATATAGTTAGTAGTTGTGTAAAACTCGTTTTCTCGCCATGTTGTTATGCGCTGCTCATTTGTGTCTAACAAGCCCATATCAATATTGAGCCATTGCAGTGTTGCTTTAAGTTTATTATTCAAAAATGATTTTTGAACACTTAAGTTAGGTGTGTAATATCTTGAGTCTTCACCTTGTGCTGTTACCCTATCAGAAATATAATTAACGGAAAACTGAACAGTTGTATCGTCCCAAAAACTATAGTTGGAATTGGCATTTAAACTGTAAATAGTTGTGTTTGTATTGACGGGCCTATTATCAAACGAACCTTCGAGGTTATAGTTATAGACATTTCCGCCAATATATGTTTCCCATTTATTTGTGTGTTTTAATTGTGCTCCAAATTCAATACCAAAAGTTTCTGCATTCCCAACATTTGAATAAATGCGGTTTAGGATGTTGTCGCTATAAACCGTGTTGACTCTATTTACTACGTTTTGTGTTTTGCGGTAGTAGGCATTAGCAAAAAAGCTGTTGTCACCAGAAAGTTTCTTGTCAATACCTAACTCAATTAAATCAACAAATTCAGGCTTTAAATCTGGATCACCTTGCTCAAGTGTTTCAGCATGCTCACGTTCTGGAAAAGGGTTCATTTTAAAAGTTGTAGTACGTGCTACACGTTTACTGTATGCTAATTTGGCATTTGTGTTATCATTTACCGCATAGTTAATTGAAGCCGATGGATATGCCTTGGTGAATGCATAATTGCGTGTATCATCTATTGTATTTGCTTTGTCTCTTAGCATCAAATCTCGATTCATCTGTTCAATTCGTATACCCGCATTGTATGCAAATGCACCCCTAGATGCTGATAGTTGTCCATAAACCGTATGTATTTCACGCACTAAATTCACCTCACTAGAAAATGCAGGAACTATGATGAATGGATCGTTAAAACTCGTACGTCGTTCATAAAGAAAGTCACCTTTATGGTCTAGGTTACGGAACTGATAGCCCAATGCAACTTCTCCATCTTCAAACACAGAAAAAACATAATCCAATTGTGTGCGTATGCCATGCAATGGGTTGTCGTTAGTATTGTATTCATCTTGATATAAAACGCTATTATCAGGATGCCCAAGATTTTGATTGACTGTTGGCCCGCCCAATAGTGTATATTCATATAGTACTGAAAGTGAAAGCTTGGATTTGTTTTGAAAAATATGAGCGTAATCTATATTACCCAAAACAAAATCACTTTTGCGCTCTCTTAAATTATGGTTAAAATAGGATGGCAGGCTTGTAATATTGTTACTTCCCCTTGGCGATATTTTTTGATTGTTGTAATAAACGATATCTGCTAAACGCTTTTTAGATCTTTTTCCGGCATAAAAACCAACAGACAATTCGTTTAATGTGTTTGGAGTATATTCTAGTGTGAAGCGACCGCTGTAATTGATTTCATCAAAGCTACGTTCTCCAGTTGATGGGAGACCCGTAAATACATCGTCTATTATTGTAAATACATTTCCTTCGCGTCTGCCACCCAAATCGTTTCTTTGGTAATTTGCACCAATAGAAACATTCAATTTTTCTGAATTCACATTGTAAGTCCCGTCAATTCCAAAACGCTGGTGTGCTAATTTGTTACCATAGGTTTCTGTAGATGGAAAGCCCCCTTTGAGATTTAATTGACTAAAAACTCCTTCAATAGCACCCTTAAGGGTTATAATATTAATAATTCCAGCCTTGCCCTCAGGGTCATATTTGGCTGACGGAGCAGTTATTAGCTCTATGCTGCTAATAGCATTTGCGGGTAGTTGATCCATAATAGTAATTGGATCACTCTGCGTTGGTTTTCCGTTGAGCAATACAATAAAACCGTTGGTGCCCCTGACCATTAGTTCGCCATTACCACTAAAACTTACAGATGGCAGATTTTTTAAAACATCCAGTCCTGTCCCTCCTTGTGCATTCTTGAATGCTTGCGAGCTATAGACCTGTTTGTCAATCTTATTGATGATGGTTTTTCGTTTTGTTGAAATAACAACATCATCCAGCCGATTACCAAGAGTTAATTTTATTGTACCAAGATTTGAGGTCTTATCAAATATAATATTTTCAGTTTTGGATACTTCATAACCTATAAAGGAAACTTCTAGATAATATTTTCCAGTTTTGATTTTATTAATTTCAATAGCACCAGTAGAATCTGAAACAACCCCAGAAACCAGTGTACCATTGCTATTGTATAAAGCAGCGGTAGCGTATTCCAATGGATTACCTTGTTCATCAGTAATAGTCGCTTTCAGTTGAGAAAAACCCAATTGGAAATAAAATAAGGTAGCTAAAATATATAAGTATGGATTATTATAAATCAAAGATTTTTTTTTTTATTTTTTAGATTTTTGGTTTGCAATTTTGAAATAACAAATATAATTTTTTACCATTCTAAAGTGTAAATTTCTAATAAAATAATTATTGCACACGATTATTTTTACATTTTCACTTACAATTACAAAATACAATACGTAGGTAACTCTGTGCCATTCTTACTAAAATTTTTTAGTAAGTTTTTGGAATTAATCATACATTTTATACATTTGGATTAACCCAATTTTTACAACTACAAGGCAATCAAGCCAAAGTATTTGTCGTTTTGTCTTGTTATTAACCTCTACCTATTTTCCGATACAAAAGTTTGCAAAAATATTACCCAAAATATCATCTGTGCTAACTTCTCCAGTAATGGTACCTAGTTCGTGTAAGGTTTGACGGATGTCAATAGCCAATAAGTCGCTGCTACGGTTCTCTTCTACACCCTGAATAACCTCTAAGACACTAGTCATAGCCGCCTGCAAGGCCGCCCAATGCCTTTGATTACTTACCAAGGCACTTCCCGAGTTCCATTGTACTAGACCAGCAAAACGATGCTTTAAAGCGTTAATATCGCTGTTGTTTTTGGTGCTAATGACTACTTTGTCAAAAATACTGGCGTCCACATCCAAACGGTCTAACTTGTTTAGGAAAGCATCTATTTCAGCTTTTTCGAGTAAATCTTTTTTGTTGATGACCAGCAATAGTGTAGTGTCATTACGCTTAATTTCGTTTAAGGCTGTCATAACCGCTTGTGGCGATTGTGTTTTAGGGTCAACAACATACATCAATATGTTAGCCTTGTCCATTTTTTCTTGAGTGCGTTCTACACCCATAGCTTCAACAATATCCGTGGTTTTACGAAGTCCAGCTGTATCTATAAAGCGGTACTGAATTCCTCCAATGGTAAGCGTATCTTCAATACTGTCACGTGTGGTTCCAGCAATATCAGAAACTAAAGCTTTATCTTCATCGAGTAATGCATTTAATAAAGAGGATTTGCCTGCGTTTGGCATGCCAATTAGCGCTACGGGTATACCGTGCTTTATGGCATTTCCCGTTTCAAAAGAATCCAACAGGCTTTTAAGTGTTTTACGAATATCATCGACAAGTTCACGCAATTGTGTTCTATCAGCAAAAGCAACATCTTCTTCGCTAAAATCAAGTTCTAGTTCTATAAGTGAGGCAAAGGATAATAGTCTTTCTCGCAATGTTCCTAGACTTTTGCTAATACCACCTCGTAGGTGCTGCACCGCAATATGATGCGCAGCTTCGCTTTCGGCAGCTATCAAATCAGCAACAGCTTCTGCTTGTGCCAAATCCATTTTTTTATTCAAAAAAGCGCGTAGCGTAAACTCTCCAGGTTCGGACAATCGTGCGCCCATATCTTGTAATACTTTTAATATTTTTTGCTGAACATAAACTGATCCGTGGCAATAAATCTCTACCACATCTTCACCGGTGTAGGAATTGGGATTCTTGAAAATAGAAAGTAACACTTCGTCTATAAGAGTATTCTTGAAGTGAAAATCGCCCAACAAAACCTGATGCGTACTTTGAGCGGCTAATTTTTTTCCATAACGGGATTTGAATACTTTTTCTGCAACAGAAACCGCATCATCACCACTCATTCTTATCACTGCAATGGCAGCAGCACCGGGTGCTGTTGATAGTGCAACTATGGTATCGTTAATATTCAAAATGTAATGTCTTTACGGTAAGTCCTACGTCGTTTGTGTAGCTCATGCTTATAATTTTTCCACAAGGCTTGAATTGCTTGGTTTTCTTCCAACTCTGGGTTGGTCTCCACTTCTGTAACGCCTCGCTTGTTAAACATTTCCTGTATGTCTTGAAAAATAATAGCCGTAACTCCTTTGTTTTGATAGCTTTCTTGAATGCCAATGAGATAAAAAGAGGCACGATTATTTTTTCGTAAAGCACGCCACAAATGATAAAACCCAAATGGAAACATTTTTCCATTAATGCGTTTTAATGCCTTAGTGAAAGAGGGCATGGTAATGGTAAAGCCAATCATTTCATCATTTTCATCAATTACACATTTAATAAAATCGGGGTGTATGTATGGGAGATACTTTTTTTTATATACTTCGATTTGATGCTGTTGAATGGGTACAAAAGATTGAAGCTTGTTATAGGTTTGGTTGAGCAGCTCAAACATTTTATCTATGTATGGCTCAACGTCTTTTGTTGTTTTAAATTCAAGCGTTTTAAGTTTGTATCTTTCCTTAATGACACGAGCAAATTTCTTTACCTTTTCAGGAGCTTCACTAGCATCATATATATCAATTTTAAACTCAATCCACTCGCTTTGCTTTTTAAGACCTAATTTTTCGAGATGTGTTTTTTGGTAAGGGTAGTGATACCAAGTAATCATGGTATTCATATGTTCAAAACCATCTACGAGCAATCCGGCCTTATCCATATTTGAAAAGCCCATTGGACCCTCAATATAAGTCATGCCCTCAGCAATGGCAACGCCCGAAACAGCCTCAATAAGTTTTTGACTTACTTCTAAATCGTCTATGGTGTCGTACCAACCAAAACGAACTTTGGTTTTTTTGAGTTCTTCAATTTCCACCCAATTGATCATCGCAGCAATACGACCAACAACCTTACCTTTTTTCTTGGCAAGAAAAAGCCGCGCCATGGCGTGCTCAAACACAGCATTTTTTTGGGGATCAAAAATATCCATTTCTTCTTTCGTAATAGGGGGTACCCATTGTGGGCAATTGCGATAGAGTTCAAATGGAAATTGAAAAAACGCCCTGTATTGTTGTTTTGAACTTACTTCTACAATTTCAATCATTTTGCTCGTTTGATTTTACGATCAATTTTCTTTTGTTTTCTGTCCAATTTTCGCAACCCTCTTCCTGTTCTCTTCTCTGCCTTTCTTATTTTTTTGTTTTCCTTTTTTTCACTCTTCCGCGCTGCTCTTTTTTGTTTTTTCTCCTCAATATTTTGCGGTTCTTCATTCCAAATATTATGTCGGTCTATACGGTAAGAAGCTCCTATACCAACACGCATTAAGCTTGGACTATTTTTGAGGCTCTGTTGTACTGCGACATCAAGTTGAAAATTACTACTAAACAAATAAGCGACACCTGTACCAAGTGTAATATCAGTGTATAGAGGACTTTCATCGACAATGTATTCACCAAAAAAAGACCATTTAGATTTCGTGCTGTAGGTAACGGTTCCCAACAGTTTTTTTTGTTGTATTTCGGCAGTTATGTATCGCATACCAACATTGTGTACCAAAACAAGTCCTGGACGTAAATGCTGCTGTAAAATAACCATAGCAGTTGCTGAAAAAAGCGGCTCTTTTATAGGGCGATAATTATAATTAAATAACGGTAGAAAGTTTTCTTGATAAGGAAAAATGCCACCTGTGCTAAACTGTGCCCCCGCATAAATTGACACTGCTGGAATCAAATCACGCCAACGTATTTTATTATTAGCATGCCAACTGTAGAGGTTTGGTTTGTATTTATCAACCTTGCGAAATGGATCATATATCAAATATTTTGCTCCAGCACCTAAATCATATAAGCCATTTCTCGATATGTTGTAAGTTCCAACTGCGGTGGAGTAGCGCAACGCATCAATTTGATAATCTGCAGTACCAACAAACTCTAATTGTTCCTTAAATAATCCAACACGAATCTGCGCTCTAGTACCAATGCCGCTATATGAGGCATCTTGAAATGCACTGAAATTACCCATTCTGAAAGACAGGCCTTGCTCTAATTGATAAATTCTTTTACCTACTCCAAAAGCGCCCATTGATTGGCTAGGGCGATTGCTGTTTATGACCTCGGTATATTGCGCCACTGTGGTGTTGGGTATGGTCAGCACCGTTGAAAAACATAACAAATAAAGTAATGATAAGCGCATATTCAAAGATACATGAATTAAAAATTCCGTCGTTATACATAGAGTTGTATTTTTGAAACATGATGAAAAATCTAGTGTTGCGTTTTTTACTACCGCATTTACTAATAACTGTTTTATTTGCGCTTATTTCATTGGTATACTTTTATCCTGTGCTATCCAACAAGTATCTTGAACAGTCCGATATTGTTCAATACAAAGGAATGCAGCGTCAAATTTTAGAACATAGAGCTGAGTTTGATGAAGAACCATATTGGATTGACAATGCATTTGTGGGTATGCCTACTTATCAAATTACTGGTCGTTACCCTTATGATGTATTACGTTACATAGATTCAGCCTTGCGCTTCCTACCGCGACCTGCCGACATGCTGTTTTTGTACCTGTTCTTTTTTTATCTGTTTGCTCAGAGTAGAAGTTTTTCAAAAACTGTATCTGTTTTAGGCGCACTTGCCTACGGATTTTCGTCTTACTATATTATTATTTTAATGGTTGGTCATAATACAAAGGCTATGACCTTAGCCTATGCACCTCTTGTATTTTTAGGTTTATTTCAAGTATTGATTGATAAAAACAAATGGGGCTTACTTTGGCTTACCCTTGGACTGGCACTACAACTCCATGCCAACCACCTACAGATGACATACTATACTTTGATTATGGTGTTTATAACAACGTTATTATGGAGTATAAAAGTTTGTTATAAACAAGGAATTGCTAAAACATTAAGACCTGTTGGAATCTTATTTATATCAGGTCTATTAGCACTTATTTTAAATGCCCAAGGTGTGCTTGCCACTTTAGATTACACCAAGTTTAGCACTCGTGGCGAAAGTGAATTGACCATCACTCCAGACGGTTCAGATAAACTAGCCTCAGACGGACTTACATACGATTATATCACGTCATATAGCTATGGGATATTGGAATCCTTAACATTTATATCACCCAACATTATGGGTGGTAGTTCAAGCGAAGGTTTTGCTGAAGACAGTCCTTTTATGCAGTTTATTAAAACTAATATGCGTAACGGTAATCTTGACTATGATAGTGCAATAGGTTTGCTACGCCAATTCACACCCTATTGGGGTGATCAACCATTTGTAGCTGCACCCGTTTATATGGGCGTGGTAGTGTTGTTTTTTGCTGTTTTGGGATTGTTGGTAACAAACAGAAATACAAGACTTGTATTGCTATCAATCATTGGAGTTTCTTTACTTTTCTCGTGGGGCAAAAACGTACCTGAAATAACACATTTTTTAATTGATTATTTGCCTTTGTACAACAAATTCAGATCTGTTAGCTCTGCCCAAATCATGATTATGCTTTGTGTGCCATATGCAGCCATGATAGGTTTAAAATATTTAACACAAGAAAAAAGTATCAATCGAAAAAAGCTTGTAATGGCATGCCGTGTTATAGCCTTTTTTTTAGCGCTAATCTTATTTTTAATTGCTGGTGTTAAAGGTTTATTTTCCTTTGCTTCAACTTCGGAAAGTTTTTCTGATCTACCCAATATGCTAATGGAGCCACTTCAAACTTCACGAAAAATGTTAGTTTGGGAAGATGTTCGCAACATCATTATTTTTCTTGTTTTAATCACACTTACATTAGTAGCTTTCTGGCGTAAGTTTTTATCAGGGACTGTATTTGTAATTATTATTACAGTAATAAGCCTTGCTGATTTATGGCAGTATAATAGACTTTTCTTCAGCAAAGAACAATTTAAAAGTAAATACCAATACGAACACCCTTTTGACCGAACAACACAAGATAAAATTATACATGCAGACAAGGCAATCTTTAGAGTTTTTGAACCTGGACTTGGTTTTTCTTCATCAAGAACTGCCTATTTCCACAATAGCTTAGGAGGTTATCATGGAGCTAAACCGGCATTGCTTCAGGACATCTATGATTTTTATCTCTACAAACAAGATAGTGTTGTACTTGATATGTTAAATGTAAAATTTATCATTGACAATCAATATTCAGAGGGAGTAAATGAGCGTAAAACCGCACTTGGTCCAGTATGGCTAGTTGATGAAGTTATTCAAGTTGCAAATGCTAACGAAGCTATATTGCAATTGAACCAAATCAACCCAAAAACACAAGCAATATCACAAACACTTGAATCAACTCAATATAAAACATCTTTAACGGACAGTATTTCACTGATTGAAAAACGAAACAACTTGTTGCGATACAATGTTTCCACTGAACATGAGCGTTTAGCTGTATTTTCAGAAATGCATTATCCCAGTGGCTGGACTGTATATATTGATGGAGGCTTACAAACGTACCACAAGGTTAATTATATGCTTAGAGGAATTGTTATTCCAAAGGGCAAGCATGAGATTGTGTTTACGTTTAAACCTACTGTAATAAGAAATGGAACCTTTTTAATGGCATCTGGATGGGTAATGTTGTTAATTATGATTGGTACGCTTATTAATCAAAAAAAAGAAAATAACCTTGGCTGATATTAAGCGCGTAGCAATAATGGTTTATTACTGGCCACCATCCGGAGGTTCTGGTGTTCAACGTTGGTTATTCTTAGCAAATTATTTTGCTTCACAAGGTTTGGATATTGACGTTTACGCTCCAAATAAACCACGTATTGCCCAACGAGATGGTACATTAAAGCATAAAATTCATAAAGGGATTACAGAAATAAAAGTCAATGGCTGGGAACCAATGCGATACTCTAAAAAACCAATAGGGGAGAACCTTGGGGAAAATAGAAGAGTAATAAAAAGATTTATTTTATGGGTGCGTGCTAATTTCTTTATTCCAGATGCAAGGGTGCATTGGGCAAAAGCAGCAGCTAAAGTTTTTTTAAAGCGACACAAGGAAGAACCTTATGACTTAGTTATTACTTCAGGACCACCACATTCACTTCATCTAATAGGCTTGCAAGTCAAACGGCTAACTGACATATTGTGGATTGCTGATTTTAGAGATCCTTGGACTGGATTTTTCCAAAACCGCAGCTTGCCCTTTAACAAAAAAACAAAGCAAAAACATGAGCAATTAGAACAAAAGGTATTGCAACAATCTGATCATGTTGTGGTAACAGCTCCTTCGCTAAAACAAGATTTTGCTGCACATAATTCCAATATATTTGTGCTAACTAACGGTTATGAACAGTGTTTAACAACGTTAAAAAAACATTCTGGTGGTATGGTCTATGCAGGAAGCTTGAAAGCCCAACAAAATCCAACTGTTTTGTGGCAGGTCATAGCTTCACTACTCAAATCAAATAGCGATTTTAATAAAGTTTTTTCACTGGATATATACGGCAAAGTTGCTAATTCCATAAAAAAGGAAGTTAAATCACTTGGAATTGATACACACGTACGTTTTTTTGGTTATGAACCTAAAGAACTGGTTGATACGCACTTGACAAATGCAAAAGCCTTATTATTGTTGGGTATAAATATGCCCATGACAGCGAATGTTATTCACGGCAAACTATTTGAATATATGGCTGCACAACGGCCTGTTTTGGGTATTGGGCCAAGGCCAAGTGATATGGAATTACTTTTTGACAAGCATGAATTGGGTGTTTATGTGTCCTTTTCTGAGAAAACATTGGTTAAAGAAACCTTACTGAATTGGTTTGTAAAAAACGATATGCCTAAGGCGGGTAAAGGAATTGAACGCTATAAACGCGATACAATTGCACAAGAATATCTTAATATAATACGCTTGATGCAATGAATATAATAACTACACAATCATCAAAAAATCTATTGAGCATCATGTTTGCCTTTGCTATTGGTGCCGTAAATACACTCATTTTATATCCTCACTTTTTTGGTGCTTCCAACCAAGGGTTGGTCGTGTTCCTGCTGTCTTCGTCCAATTTGTTGATGCCACTAATTGGCTTTGGTGTTGCGCAAACGGTTATCAAGTTTCATAGTGGCTACGCTAGCTCGGAACAACAAAACTTTCTGTCTTTTGTTGTCTTTGTTCCCTTGCTTGTTGTGCTCCCCTTTGGTTTTTTAGCAATATATTTCCACAACACAATTGCAAATTTACTTTCTGTTGAAAATCCAATTATTGCCAACTATACTTGGGTAATTTTTGCAGTGGCATTTGCGACTGCTTATTTTGAAATTTTCTATTCATGGGCACGAGTACATTTTAAGTCCGTAATGGGTAACATTTTTAAAGAGATTTACCCACGTCTGATAATTTTGGTTTTATTGCTTTCTTACGAAGTAAATTTAATTGACTTAGACCAATTTTTTATTTTTTTAGTGGGCTTGTATTACATGCGTATGTTGTTGATGATGTTCATAGCTTTTAGAATTCAACCACCTACACTTTCTTTTAACAGGCCAAAGAACGTTTCAGAACTGCTGCGTTATTCTTTTTATTTGGTATTGGCTGGATCTGCAGGAAGCCTGATAATAGACATTGATAAGTTTATGTTGCCACAATACAAAGCAATTGCACAAACTGCTTTTTATTCAGTAGGAATATTTACAGCTACGCTCATTGAAGTTCCTGGCCGTGCGTTGTTCCAAATTTTAAATCCTCTAATCGCAAAGGCAATCAATAATCAAAACAACTCACATTTGGTCAAGCTATATAAGGATAGCGCTATAAATCTGTTATTGCTTGGTGGTTGGTTTTTTTTGTTGGTAAATGGTAGTATCACAGCATTATTTGATTTAATTCAAGTGGATGGATATGAGTCAGCTGTCTCGGTGGTATTAATGATCTCATTTGCTAAGTTAATAGTAATGAGTTCGGGTGCTGCTAACACCATGCTACTAAACTCAAAGCAGTACCGCATATCACTTTTTCTCACAATTCTAATGGCGGTATTTGTTTACATTGGAAATCGCCTGACTATTCCAATGTATGGCATCAACGGCGCAGCAATGTCTACGCTAATTGTGGTAGTGTTTTTTACATATGTCCGAATGGCTTATGTTTATCGTTATTTCGGTGTGCATCCTTACAGCAAAAATACCTTATTAGCATTTGTTGTTATTGGATTGTTATTTGCAGCGGGCAGCACACTTCAACTAAATATTCATCCGTTGGCATCTATTATTCTTAAATCTATCTTGATTACTGTTGTATACGGCGTATTAGTTGCCGTGCTAAGGCTTTCTGAAACAGTCAATGGATGGTTGGCAAAGTCAGCTAATCGTTAAACAATAGCTTATACAAGCTTGATTTTTTATTGGTATTTATGTCTTCGGGTGTGCCAGTCGCTAATAAATAACCACCATTTATACCTCCCTCTGGGCCTAAATCAATAATATAATCGGCTTGTTCAATAAGACTCACGTTATGTTCAATCACAATCAGTGAATGTCCACGATCAATAAGAGCACGAAAAGACCCAACAAGCTTTTTAATATCGTGTATGTGAAGTCCAGTTGTTGGTTCATCAAATAGAAAAAGGGTATTTGATTTTTGTGCTCCCTTGAGAAGAAAAGTAGCGAGTTTTATGCGTTGTGCTTCCCCACCAGAGAGGGTAGAGGAAGATTGCCCCAAAGAAACATAACCCATGCCAACGTCTTGAAGTGGCTGAAGACGGTCACTAATTTTATTTTGCTGATACTGTTTGAAAAAAGAAATGGCTTCGTCAATACTCATGGTCAATACATCATGAATATTCTTGCCTTCAAAATTTACTTCAAGTAATTCTTTTTGAAAACGCTTTCCGTCACAATCCTCACAAACAAGATCAACATCAGCCATAAACTGCATTTCAATCTTTACGGTACCCTCTCCCTTGCAGTTTGGGCAACGTCCACCATCAACGTTAAAAGAATAGTGTTTAGTTTGGTAACCCCTTTGCTTTGACAATGCTTGATTGGCAAAAAGTTTTCTGATTTCGTCATATGCCTTGATATAAGTTACCGGGTTTGAGCGTGAAGACAACCCTATCGGTTTTTGGCTTATGTATTGAATTTCTTGAAAAGTGTTTAGGTCTCCATCAATACTATTAAACTCTCCCAATTTCTCACCATAAATATCTTTAGCTTTTCTAACGGCTGGTAGCAATATGTCTTTAACTAAAGTGCTTTTTCCGCTTCCCGAAACCCCCGTTACAACAGTCAGCATTTGCAGTGGAAAAGAAACATCAATATTCTTTAAGTTGTGTTCACGAGCACCTCTTAGGTGTATAAATTGTTTGGGCAATATTCTTTTCTCAGGAATTTCAATTTGTGCTCGTTTGGATAGATATTTACCAGTCCATGTTTCTGATTTGAGCAATTCCTTAAAAGTACCTTGGCCTACAACCTCACCACCAAATACTCCCGCATCTGGGCCTAAATCAATAATTTGATCTGATGCACGCATGATATCATCATCGTGCTCAACAACAATTACGGTATTGCCTAAATCACGAAGCCCATGCAAAACTTCTATTAATCTTTTAGTGTCTTTTGGGTGTAAGCCAATACTCGGCTCATCTAAAATATATAACGAACCCACTAAGCTACTACCCAATGAAGTGGCTAAGTTGATACGTTGCGACTCACCTCCCGAAAGTGTATTGGCCCGACGGTTGAGTGTTAGGTATCCAAGGCCTACTTGTTGTAGAAAATGTAGTCTGTCGTTGATTTCGACTAACAATCTTCTGGCTACATGTTGTTGGTGTTCGGTTAATTTTAAATTGGATATTTCATTTGCAAGTGAGGCGATAGGCATATCTACCAAATCATTCATGGTGAAATTGTCAACACGAACATATGAAGCTTTCTCATTTAATCTTTTTCCATCGCATACACTACATTTTGTTCTTCCTCTGTATCTAGAGAGCATGACCCGATTTTGAATTTTATAATTTTTGGCTTCTAGCTTGGTAAAAAATTGATTGATACCTTGAATTCCTTTAGCACCATTCCATAAGAGTTTTTTTTGATCTTTACTTAATTCAAAATAAGGTTTGTGTACTGGAAAATCAAATTGATAAGCGGCGTCTATAAACTTGTTTTTAAATCGCTGTAAACGCTCACCTTTCCAAGGAGCTACGGCGCCTTCAAATACGGAAAGGCTTGTATTGGGTATAACCAATTGCTCATCAATACCAATTAAGTCACCATAGCCATCACATGCTTTGCAAGCGCCAAGCGGGTTGTTGAAGCTGAACATATGCTCATTTGGAGTTGTAAACGTAATGCCGTCTAAAGCAAATCGATTTGAAAAGGTTTGATTTTTATTTTTTGTTAAGCAATGGACAATAACAGTTCCATCTCCTTCGTAAAAAGCCGTCTCAATAGATTCTGCAACTCTATTAAGTGAATCTGTGTCTTGTTTTACAACTACACGATCAACAATCAATTCAATTTTATCCGTCTTTTTTGGAATGAAATTATCTATTCGAACAACCTTGTCGTTGACAAACAAACGAGCATAACCTTGTTGTTTATATAAATCTAAAATACCCTCAACCGTTCGGTTTTTCGATACAACCAATGGAGCCAGGATTAGAAGTTTTACACCTTCCTTATATTTTTTAACATACCTAAGTACGTCTTTAACACCGTCTTTTTTTACAACATTTCCAGAAACAGGGGAATAGGTTACACCAATTCGCGCAAACAATAGCTTTAGGTAATCGTAAATTTCAGTTACAGTACCTACAGTAGATCGTGGATTGTTACTAATTACTTTTTGTTCAATGGCAATTGCAGGTGCAATTCCTTTAATTTGCTCAACTTTAGGCTTGTTTAAACGTCCTAAAAATTGCCTAGCATAAGAAGATAAGCTCTCAACATAACGGCGCTGTCCTTCAGCGTATAGCGTGTCAAATGCAAGGCTTGATTTACCCGAACCAGACAAACCTGTGATAACCACAAATTTATGTCTTGGTATTTGCACATCTATGTTTTTTAGATTGTGCATTTGTGCCCCGATAATCTCTATAGCTCCTTCTTTTTTCAATGCATTTTAAACAAGCAATAAATATATAAATTCGTAATCTAATTAGAAACGAAGGATTGTTTTTTACACTGTAAAATAAAATTTTTATATTTACAGCATAAAAACTGCCTATAAGTAAGACATATACTCAACTAAATTCTAATAATTTATACAGAGTTACTTATGTCTATGCTTCCCGACAATATTCTTATTGAACAGTATTTGAAAGGTGATAACGAATCTTTCGAAATCCTCTTATCAAAATACAAACAACGCATCTACAGCTTTATTTATTCCAAGATAAGGGATAATGAAATTGCTGATGATATATTTCAAGATACTTTTATCAAAGTAATTCAAACCCTTAAAAAAGGTTCTTATAACGAAAAGGGTCGATTTGTATCTTGGGTAATGCGTATTGCGCACAATCTCATAATTGACCATTTTAGACGACAACAGCGAATGCCTATTTATGACACCTACGATAATGAGCAGGATGTGTTTTATCGCTTATCAGAGCCTTCCAAAAATATCGAAGACATGATGATTGATGGTCAAATAAAGACAGATATTAACGCACTCATGCTTGAACTCCCGAAAAATCAGTATGATGTGCTAAAAATGCGTTTGTATCAAGACATGAGTTTTAAGGAGATTGCTGAAAAAACCAATGTAAGCATAAATACTTCTCTTGGCAGAATGCGATATGGTCTTATTAATCTGCGAAAGTTGATAGACGAACGAAATTTGACCATGACACAATAAAGGTCTCAGTGTGTCGTTATCAAATTAAACAATTTATGGATAAATTTTACACGCTCCCTACATATCAAAAAACACCCAAACCCAGTAAGAAATCAATTGCGTTTATTCTTCAGTATTCAGCAGCCTACAATCCAATCAAATTGGTTAAAGGATATGTGAATACAATCTCTAATTAGAAGTTGTGTTTCTTTAGCACACTTTTTCTGCCAATTGTTTTGGTTATTACATCTTTGGACAAATCCCACCCGCGTGCTGGGCAATATTCTCGTCCATACCAAATAATTTGAAGGTGTAAGTCATTCCATTTATCTTTTGGAAATAACCGCTTAGCATCTTTTTCCGTTTGTACAACATTTTTTCCATTCGAAAACCCCCAACGGTACATCAGTCGATGAATGTGCGTATCTACTGGAAATGCAGGGACGCCAAAAGCCTGTGCCATGACAACACTAGCTGTTTTGTGGCCAACTGCTGGCAACTCTTCAAGTGCTTCAAAACTATTGGGCACTTTCCCATCATGTTTATCCAAAAGTATATGTGATAATCCATGAATTCCTTTTGATTTCATAGGAGATAAGCCAACAGGTTTTATAATCTCCCTGATTTGATTAACGCTCATTTTAATCATATCAGCAGGGTTGTCAGCTCTGGCAAAAAGTTTAGGTGTAATTTGATTTACACGCACATCAGTGCTTTGTGCAGATAGCAACACAGCTATAAGTAGGGTATAGGGATCTTTATGGTCCAACGGAACAGGAATGCTAGGATAAAGCTCCGCCAATTTATTTATTACAAAAGTTACCTTATCGGCTTTATTCATTTTTGTATTTTTAACATCTAAAAATAAACAAAATGCTACAAGAAGGAGATCAATTACCTGCTTTTTCAGGTTTAAATCATTTAGGAGAACCTGTATCACACAAAGACTACTCTGGGAAAAAGCTAATTGTGTTCTTTTACCCACGTGCCAATACGCCGGGCTGCACGGCTGAAGCTTGTAATTTAAGCGATAATTATGCAGCATTGCAGACCGAAGGTTATGAGCTGCTGGGTGTAAGTGCCGACAATGTTAAGAAACAAGCTAATTTCGCCAA
>Ga0208127_1000130_pt1 | contig 36913 bp, 34 predicted proteins | sample ETNtaG_6_FD_185751 | JGI IMG/M metagenome (GOLD analysis project Ga0208127, IMG submission 185751) | Marine microbial and viral communities from oxygen minimum zone, Eastern Pacific Ocean - ETNP201306SV45 (SPAdes) (version 2) | ecosystem: Environmental > Aquatic > Marine > Oceanic ... | reverse complement strand
TATGTCAAAACTATTTTCATCATTTTGATTTTGAGCAGATGATTCTTTGGCGCTTTCAAATAATTTATTTAGATTATCCTTTAATTGATTTAACTTTGGACCAATCACTCTCTTATCTTCTGAAGAAACCTCTTTCATTACCTTCATCAACTCGGAAAGCTCACCATTTCGACCAAGAAATTTTATTCTCCAGTCCTCTAACACATTTGAGTCAGAATTATTTTTCAACTGAGAAGATGCAGATTCTTGAAGGTTTTCTATTTCTTTTAGTACAGATTCAGTATTTTTCAATTTAAATAAATATTTGTTTATTCCAGTATAAATTATATTTTAATAATTTAAATTAAATCAGTTTATTTTTCTTTATTTCAATAAAAAAAGTATTCAAACTTATTTTTAGAGTAAATAGGGAGACAATAAATATGGTATTTTTGATCTAGATAGTATATAAAGTACTTATCCAAATAAAACTAAGGTTCATGAACCGGAGGAAATATGGAAGCGTATTGCATGAAATGCAAGGGGAAGCAAAATATGAGTAATCCCCAACAAATAACTATGAAAAATGGTAGACCAGCAACACAAGGGGTATGCCCTAAGTGTGGAACTAAGATGTTCAAGATTGGTAAAGCTTCATAGTTTATATTTATATAATTTTTATATAAAGTCAAAATTGCAAAAAGAACGAAAGTTTTTTTTGCAATTTTGTTTAAGGAGTAGTTATGGAAAATAATATATTTGGAAAAACAAATGTAGAAGTAAGTAAACTTGGCTTAGGACTAGCTCAAGTTGGTTTTCAGCTGGGGAATAAAGATTATCAAATTGCTGAAAAAATTTTAAATACAGCATTAGATAATGGTATTAATTTTCTCGATACAGCAGCAATGTACTTAGACAGTGAATCAATAGTTGGTAACGCTGTAGGTCACAGAAGAGAGGAATACTTTCTTGCAACTAAAGCAGGAACAGGTAGAACAACTTCACCAGATTCAGAATGGACCTATAAAAAGATGAAAGATTCAGTCGAAAATAGTCTTGTCGATCTAAAAACTGAAATAATCGATTTAGTTCAGTTGCATTCTTGTGAAACACACCTTCTGGAACAGGGTGATGTAATTAGAGCTCTTCAAGATTGCAAATTAGAAGGAAAAATAAAATTTATGGGATATTCAGGCGATAATGAAGCTGCTGATTGGGCTGTAAAATCTAACCTCTTTGATACTTTGCAAACTAGTTACAGCATAGCTGATCAAAGAGCTAGAACAAAAAACATATTAAGTGAAGCAAAGAAAAGAAATTTGGGAATAATTGCAAAAAGACCAATAGGAAATGCAGCACTTTTAGGAGTAAAAAATCATTTTAATAATGAAACTCATGAACATTTTGGTAGCGCATATGATGAATATTTTGATCGTGTTATTAGCATGACTAAAGAGATTGATATAAATCTAAAGGAAGTTGATACTATAGAAATGTCCATGGCTTTTGCTCTTGCAAGAGATGAAATCAACGTAATAATTATTGGATCAAAAAATATAAGTCATGTTCAGGAAAATCTAAATTATATGAAAAAAAACCTAGATAGCTATAAAAATCTTATTAATCTGTATGAGAATGTCTATGAAAAATTAGATAATAATTGGAGACAATTAACTTAATAATAAAACAGGTAAAATTATGGCAAATAAAAAAAGAATCCTAACCGGAATAAGACCAACAGGTGCTTTACATCTAGGTCATTATGTAGGAGCTCTTCATAACTGGATAAATCTACAAGATGAATATGAATGCAATTTCTTAATAGCTGATTATCAAGCATTGAGTGATCATTTTCATGAAATTGATCTAATAAAAAGTTCTGTTATTGATGTTACATTAGATTGGCTGTCAGTTGGATTAGATCCAGAAAAATCAAACTTTGTGATTCAAAGCTATGTACCAGAACATGCAGAATTAGCAATGTTATTATCTTTCATAACACCTTTAGGAATGCTAGAAAGAAATCCAACTCTAAAAGGAGAGCTTGATTCTCTACCTGTAGAAAGAAGAAGTGCAGGTTTTTATAACTATCCTATAAGCCAAATCGCAGATATTTTACTACCTAGAGCTCATTTGGTTCCAGTTGGAGAAGACCAAGCTCCTCATCTTGAAATGTCACGAGAAATAGCTAGAAAATTTAATAGGATGTACGGAGAAGTATTCCCAGAACCAGAAACATTAATAGGAAAAGTAGGTAGATTATCAGGAACTGATGGTAAAGGAAAAATGAGTAAAAGCCAAGGAAATGTTATTCTTTTGTCAGATTCCAAAGAATCAGTGGAAAAAAAAGTCCGAGGTATGTATACGGATCCAAATAGGATAAGAGCAGATATACCAGGTAAAGTAGAAGGTAATCCTGTTTTTCAATATCTTGATGCATTTACAACTGATGATAAAAATGTTGAAGATTTCAAAATTAGATATAGATCTGGAAATATTGGAGATGTAGAGATAAAGACTTATTTATCCAATGTCTTAAATGATTTTTTAGAACCAATTAGAGAAAAAAGACTATATTTTGAATCGAATATGAATATAGTTGAAGAAGCTTTAGATAAAGGTATTAAAAATGCTCGAGAATCAGCTAATGAAACTATGGAACTTGTTCGTGATAAAATGAAAGTCTCAACTTATAAGAAAATTTGGTAAAAATGAGCAATAAGGCTGAATTCGAAGACTTTATTAAAAAATCTAAAGAATATAATCTAATTCCAATATACAGAGAAATCCGTGCAGATTTAGATACTCCTTTATCTATCTATTTAAAATTATCTCAAGACAACTATTCATTTCTTCTAGAATCAATCACTGGAGGAGAGAATCTTGCAAGATATTCAATAATAGGAACTAATCCCAAAAAAATAATAAAAACTGGCAAAAATGAAAATTTAGGAGAGGTTGATCCATTAGAAATAATAAAAAAAGAAATAAACTCTTACAAAGTTCCTGAAATAAAAGAACTGCCTGTTTTCACAGGAGGGGCTGTTGGTTATCTTTCATATGAGACAATTTCTTATTTTGAAAAAAGTGTACTTAAAAATAAAGAATCCAACTTAGATGTACCAGAGTCAATTTTCATGTTAACTGATTCTATAGTTGTTTTTGATCATGTGAAGCAAACTATTTTTATAGTTAATTATGCTGAAGTAAATGATTCAATTGATTTGAAAAAAACATATGAAAGTTCCTTAAAAAAGATACAGGAAATTTATGATCTAATTAAGAAACCTGTGCCTGAACAACATAATAAAATTTCTGGAATTTCAAACACTGAAGAAAGATCAAAAGAAGAATTAATTGATCAATATAAAAAAAATATGTCAAAGGAAGAGTATAAACTTGCTGTAGAAAATTGTATTGAAAATATTTACTCAGGAGAAATTATTCAGATAGTATTTTCGCAAAGATTAACAAAAAAAACTAATGCTTCTGCAATAGATATATATAGATGCCTTAGAACAATTAATCCCTCTCCATATATGTTTCTATTAAATTTTAAGGATTTTGAAATACTAGGGGCTTCGCCAGAACTCTTAGTTAAATCTACCGATAAAGAGATTGAAGTCCATCCAATAGCAGGAACTAGACCACGTGGAAAGAATGCAGAAGAAGATGAGAAAATAGCAGACGAGCTTATTTCTGATGAAAAAGAATTGGCTGAACACTTAATGCTATTGGACTTAGGAAGAAATGATGTTGGAAGAGTTTCTAAACCAGGAACAGTAAATGTTAACCAAAAAATGGAAATAGAAAAATATTCACATATCATGCATATTGTTTCAAACGTAACAGGCACTTTAGATAGTAGATTTGATGAGTTTGATGTTCTAAGAGCAGCATTCCCTGCAGGAACAGTTTCTGGTGCTCCTAAAGTTAGAGCAATGCAATTGATTTCTGAGCTTGAGCCAGAACAAAGAGGCCCATACTCAGGAGGGGTTGGTTATTTCTCCTTTAATGGGAACATGGATACATGTATAGCTATAAGAACTTTGATACTAAAAGACAAAACTGTATTTCTTCAAGCTGGAGGAGGAATTGTCGCAGATTCAAAAGTTGATTATGAATATGAAGAGACTTTAAACAAAATGATGGCATTAGTAAAATCTGTTGATGATGCAGAAAGAAACTTACAATGATTGTTCTTTTAGATAATTATGATTCCTTTACTTATAATTTATTTCAGTATTTATCTGAACTTGGTGTTGAAGTATCTGTAATTAGAAATGATGAGACAACAACTGAAAAAATTGAGAAACTTATGCCTTCTCATTTAGTTATTTCTCCTGGGCCTTCTAATCCAGAGAATGCAGGAATTTCAAATGAAGCGATAAAATATTTTTCTAAAAAGATCCCCGTTTTAGGAGTTTGCTTGGGGCACCAATGTTTAGCTAATGCTTTTGGAGCAAATATAATTCAAGCGGATGAAATAATGCACGGAAAAATTTCAAAAATAACTCACGATGAAAAAGGAATATTTCAAAACATACCAAACCCATTCAAGGCTGTAAGATATCATTCCTTAGTAATTGATGAAAATTCACTTTCTAGTGAATTTGAAATTTCTGCAAGAAGTGAGTCAGGTATAATTCAAGGAATTAGACATAAAGAGTTATTATTAGAAGGTGTTCAGTTCCACCCAGAATCAATAGAAACAGAGCATGGAAAAGAAATATTAAGTAATTTCCTAAAAATCAAATGAGTATAAGTGAAATCATAAAAAAAGTCTCTGCTAAAGAAGATCTTACCTTTGAAGAATCTGCTTATTGTATGAATGAAATCATGTCTGGGAATTTACTTCCTTCCCAATTTGGAGTAATAATGGCTTCTCTATCTATAAAAGGCGAAACTTCAGATGAAATTGCAGGAATGGCGTCAGTTATGAGAGAGTATTCAATAAAGATTCAAGGGAAAGATGACGCAATAGACGTTTGTGGGACTGGAGGAAGTGGATTGATGTGGTTCAATATTTCAACAGCATCAGCAATAGTAATATCTGCATGTGGTGTTCCTGTTGCTAAACATGGAAATAGAGCAGCCTCAGGCAACAGTGGTTCAGCAGACGTATTGGAAGAGCTTGGAATCAATATAGTATTGGAACCAAAAAAAGTAGAGATTTGTTTACATGAAATAGACCTTGCTTTCATTTTTGCTCAGTCATTTCATCCATCAATGAAATTTGCTGCACCTCTTAGAAAAGAAATTGGTATAAGAACAATCTTTAATTTTTTAGGTCCACTAACTAATCCTGCTTCTGTAAAAAAACAAATTATTGGTACTCCTAACAAGGAATATGCAAAAAAAATAGCTTCAGCTGGAAAAAAATTAGGAGCAGAAAGAATTATCACAATTAGTGGAGAATCTGGATCAGATGAAGTAGAACTAGATAAAAATACATTTATTTATGATTCAAAGGATAATTTTTCTGAAGAGGTCCTAAATTCTAATAAGGAAGGGGATTCCAAATTTCTGATAGTAAAGTCACCTAAGGAATCAGCACAAAAAATAATAGATTGCTTTAATATGCAAAAAAATGAGGATAGCTTAGAAAAAACATCTGTCTTGAATTCAATACTTATCAATTCTGCTATGGGGCTTAGATTAGCGGATAAAAATAAAAGTTTTGAAGATTGTATTGAAGAAGCAAAAGAAAATATATTTAACGGAAATGCTCTAAAAAAATTAAGCCAACTAAAAGAAATAACAAACACAAATTAATGGGAATATTAGATAAAATAATTTCTGCGAAAAGGGATAGAGTAAATATTCAAAAAAAAACTCTTTCAATTGAATCGCTAATGAAAAAGAAGTCTGATAGTAATAAATATTACCCACTCGAAGATATATTAAATTCAAGAAATATATTAATTTCAGAAATGAAACGCCAATCACCCTCGGGAGGAGATCTGGATCAAAATCTAGATCCAAAACAACAGGCCAAAATGTATATAGAATCAGGCTCAGATGCAATTTCTGTGCTTACTGAAGAAGATTTTTTTAGGGGAAATAATGATGATCTTAAGAATGTCCTAGAAATTTCTAAGCCCAAAAAAATACCTGTTCTACAAAAAGATTTTATTATAGATGAATATCAAATATATCTTGCAAAGAGTTTAGGAGCTGATTGTATATTGCTTATAACAAGGATATTGAGCAAAGAACAGTATATTAGGTTTTATAATATTGCAAGCTCAATTGGATTAAGTGTGATAGTAGAAATATTTGACAGAAAAGAATTAGATTTTGCTTTAGAAACAGACATTAAAATATTAGGAATAAATAATAGAAACCTAGATACTCTAAAAACAGATCTAAAAAATTTTGAAAAAATTTCAAAATTAGTACCAGACAATATTTTTAAAATTGCAGAGAGTGGAATAAAAAATTCTATAGATGCTAAAAGAATGATTGATTCAGGAGCCAATGGGCTACTAGTTGGAGAATCAATAATGAGATCGAAAGATCGATCAAAAATAATAAAAGAAATAAGCATAAATGAGTAGCACAGAAACAAAAGTAAAGATTTGCGGAATAAAAGATACAAACATCTTAAAAAAAATTAATGATTTGAAAATTGATTATTTAGGAATTAATTTTATTGAAAATTCAAAAAGATATATTGAAAATGAAATAGCAATTAAAATTTCTGAAGAATTAAAACTATCATCAAAAAAAATAAACCTAGTAGGTTTATTTCAAGATCACGATATAAAACTTGTGAATAAAACAATTGATTTGATAAATCTTGACTTTGTTCAACTATGTGGAAAAGAATCTACTGAATATGTAAAAGCTATTAACTCCAAAACAATAAAAGTAATTCATATTAAAGAATCTGATAGTGTTCAAGATGTTGGGTCAAAAATAAAATTCTATCTAGCTGTTTGTGACTATATAATATTAGATACCTATTCAAAAAAATCTTCAGGTGGTACAGGAAAAGTTTTCAACTGGAAGAAATATTCATCATTGTTTTCAAAAAATATTTTTGTTGCTGGAGGGTTAAATCCAAATAATATATCTGAAATTATAAGTATTTACAAACCTTGGGGGGTTGATGTGTCATCAGGAGTAGAATCAAACGGAATTAAAGATTTTAATAAAATCAGAAAATTTATTGATCACAGCAAAGTTTAGTATGAAAGAAAATAAAGACGTAAGAAAAAAACTGGATAACAAAGGGTATTTTTTATCAATTCTTGTTGCATTTTTATGGTCAGGAAATCCTACTTCAGTAAAAATTAGCTTAAAGTACACTACCCCATTCATGGTAGGATTCTTAAGATTTACATTAGGTGGAATAATTGCATTAATTTGGGCGATTTATAAAAAGGATTCACTAAAGATAAAAAGAAATAATGTAGTGCCGATTATATTAGCAGGACTGTTTCCTGCTGCACAAATAGGCTTTTATAACATCGGGCAAGCATACACTCTAGCTAGTCATGGAATAATTATGATAGTTACATTCCCTCTATGGGCTGCAATTTTTTCTCATTTTTTTACACCTAATGATAGATTAAGCTTATCTAGGACCCTTGGTTTGATAACAGCATATTCAGGGGTTGTAGTTTTATTTTGGGATTCTATTAACCAAAGTTTTACAGAGTATTTGTTTGGAGATATACTGATGCTAATCTCAGCAATGCTTTTAGGTGCCAGACTAATTTGGGTATCTAATATAACTCAGAGAGTTGGGCAATCTCAAATCATATTATCTGAAGCAGCAGTAGGGTCAATTATGTGCATATTCTTAGCTGTATTTTTTGAAAATATTTTCCTGAATATTTCTTTAAAGTTAATTCTTTCGCTAGCATATCAAGGAATATTAATTGCAGGTATGGGGATAATCCTTCAAACGTATTTATTAAGAAGCTATCTGCCAGCAAAAGTAACTTTTTTCAATTTATTTCAACCAATTATCGGGATTTTTATTTCATGGTTTTTACTAGATGAAAATTTAAGTTTTGCTCTTTTTCTATCTATTTTTTTGCTGACTATTGGAACATATTTTACTGTTAGAAGAAAAGTATAGAAGATCAATCAAGATGAAAGCCTTCTGGCCATCTTACTTTTTGTGCTTTAGCAAGAAAAAAATTGCAATCAGTTATAATTGCATTAGAAAAAACACATCTATAAAGCCAAGAATTTTCAAAATTTGATTGTTTTATTATAGCCCTTGAAAGATTGGCTCTATAGAGAGCTGTTTTATTAAAATTACAATTAATAAACTCTGCTTTTATTGCAGATATTTCTGAAAGATCTGATCCAGAAAAATCACAGTTTATAAACTTAGAATTATTCATCAAGGATTTAGATAGACGCCAACCAGAAAAATCTTCATTTTCAAAGTTAAGTCCTTCTAAATCAAATCTTTTTTCGGGATTTTCAGAAATCCAGTTATTTAAATATTCTTTTCCTAAATCAATAATTTTTTTTTCTTTGGTCATATTAATTAACAGTTTTGTAACACCTAATGGTTATTATAAAATAACAAAATTATAATTAATGATATTTTACTAGGAGTTTAGTATGGCTAATGAATCAAAAGATGCACTAAAACTAATGAAGGATAGTGGATGTGACGTTTTGGATATAAAATTTATTGATCTTCCTGGTGTTTGGCAACATGTATCTGTTCCTATAAGTGAAGTAGATGATGCGCTTTTCACTAAAGGTACAGGATTTGATGGTTCAAGCATAAGAGGTTTTCAAAGTATTGATGAATCAGATATGTTATTAGTTCCTGATAAATCAACCGTAAAAATAGACCCATTTGTTGACGGACAAGTAACAGTAATCGCTGATATCAAAGACCCTGTCTCAGATGAGAAATATTCTAAAGATCCTAGAAATGTTGCAAAAAAAGCAGAGGAATACCTAAAGAGTACCGGAGTTGGAGACAATTCATTTTGGGGGCCAGAGGTTGAATTTTTTGTTTTTGATTCAGCCCAATTTGATTACTCAGCGAACAGCAGTATGCATTATGTAGATTCAGATGAAGGAATATGGAATTCAGGAAATCCTTATATGATAGATGGAGAAACTCCTAATATGGCACACAGACCTAAGCATAAGGGAGGATACTTCCCAGTATCTCCAGTTGATACTCAACAAGAAATGAGAAATGAGATGATTCGGATTATGAGAGACTCATTTGGAATTAAGGTTGAAAAGCAACATCACGAAGTTGCAACAGCTGGGCAGGGAGAAATAGATATAGTCTACAATACTCTACTCGATACTGCGGATAATGTTATGGCTTATAAATATGTTGTGAAAAATGTAGCAAAAAGACATGGAAAAGTTGCAACCTTTATGCCCAAACCTATATTTGAGGACAATGGGACAGGTATGCATACCCATCAATCAATTTGGAAAGACGGAAAGCCTTTGTTTGCAGGGGACGGTTATGGAGGTTTCTCAAAACTAGGACTAAACTATACCGGTGGTTTAATAAAGCATGGAAAAGCTCTTATGGCTCTTGCTGCACCTACTACAAACTCTTACAAAAGACTTACTCCTGGTTATGAAGCTCCAACTATTTTAGCTCTTTCTGCTAGAAACAGATCTGCAGCATGCAGGGTTCCAATGTATTTCCAAAACCCAGCTGCAAAAAGAATTGAATTCAGGTCTGCTGATCCTACCTGCAACCCTTACCTAACTTTCTCAGCTATGTTATTAGCTGGATTAGACGGCATAGAAAATGGTTATGATCCTGGTGAGCCTCTAGAACACGATCTGTTTGAATTACCTTTAGAAGAACAGGCTAAGCTCCCACAGGTACCTGGAAGTTTAGAAGAAGCACTGAATGCGCTTGAAGAAGATCATGACTTCTTGCTAAAAGGTGGAGTTTTCACTGAAGATCTTATAAAATCATGGATTGATTTTAAACGTGAAAATGACGTGGACCCTATCAGATTAAGACCACATCCATATGAGTTCTATCTATCTTTTGATGCTTAGTTAAAAATTAAAAACCTAGATTAGATTAAAGTCTTAATTTGGTCTAGGTTTTTTATTTTAACTCCTGAAAAATCTTGATAATAGTTATATCTATCAATCAAAACTGGTATCATTCCAACATTCTGTGATCCTAGATAATCTGATTCTATTTGGTCTCCAATATATAAACTTTCAGAGGGATCAATATTTGCTCTTTTTATGGACTCTAAAAATATTTTAGGGTCAGGCTTTTCAGATCCTGATTCCAATGAGGTGACAATAAACTGTAAAAAATCTTCAAGGCCTAAGTTCTTTATTAGGATATTGCCAGTAATATCCATATTAGTGATTCCTGCAGTCTTGATACCTAAATCAGATAACCATTTCAGGTTGACTAAAACATCATTAAAAATTCTTAAGTCATACTTTTCTTTGGAAATCTCTTGCCATATTTTCCACGCAATTTTTTTATCTAAATTAATGTTATTTGACTCTATAATTTTTAATTCATAGGTAGAAAAAAAATCTTTTTTTTCTTGATTTGTCATTTCTCTTAGAGGTTTATTCTTTTTTTGAAATGCCATATATTCATCTGCATATTTATATCCTAATGTAATTTGGTCTTCTGATAAAAAAATACCATTTTTGGATAATATTTTTTTTTGTATTTTTTCTCTCTCAGGATAAAAGCCTGCTAAAGTTCCATAAATATCAAAAAACACATATTTTATATTCTTATTTGGTGACATCATACTCATAAATTTTATAGTTATCTTGGTGGTAAATTTTATTTATTCCTGTAATATCCATAGATTCTAATCTATTTGAAAATTCAGGAAAATTGTGAGCCTCAATATTTCCATAAATTATTAATCCAACATCATAAAAATCAAGAAAATCCTTAATAAATTCAGACGAGTCAGTTGTATAGAACTCATGAATTTGCTTTTTCCTTAAAGTTACTGCGTTAGATTCTAAAGATCTTTGCTGTTTTTGGTGCCAGTCCCAGCCCAATACAGAAGGGAGTCCAGAATAAATTGAAATTCTTGATGACCATGAGTACAAATCTGTTGAGTCTTCAACTATCACAGGATTACCTGGAATATTATCATTAATCCAAATTAATGCTTTGTAGGAATCAGAAAGATTTATTAGATTTCCTTTCTGTGAATATTGATTGTTCTCCATATATTTCATTCCATTTAGAGAATATTGTTTATCATCAAATCTATCTGAAATTCTGGGCTTAATTGAATAGATCGGATAAGACATTCCTATGATTATCAAAAGCGATGAAAGAATAATAAAAAGGTATCTTTTAACTTTAGAATTGATTTCGTTTAGTATAAATGGCAACAAAATACTTGATCCTAAATTTAGCAAAATCCAGGATTGAAAATTAAACTTAAAATATGTATTCATTCTATTTATATCGTTCTTGATAACAAATATTTCCGTGAAAATGGAAAAAGAAAATCCTATTCCAAATAATAAAGCTACCCATAAAAATAATTGTGAGTCATTCTCGAAGAACTTCCTCTTTAAGAAAGTTATTGAGCTAAAAGATAATATTGCAAAAACTAAGGCAAAAATTGTTAGAAATTTATAAAACAGACCAAAAAAAATAAATACCAAGATAAAAATTATAAACAGAATTATCCTCTTATTTTTTGAAAGCTTTAGAGAAGGATAAAACAACTTTAACTTATTTCTAAAATTTGAGAAATATAGCATGAAATAAAGTAATGATAAAAATATAGGCAAAAATAAAATTTGCAACATAGACAAGAAGGGTGTTTTCCATTCAGAAAAAGATATCCCAAATTCAGGCATAATAAATGAATTATCAAAATTAAAGAATAATATTCTAGAAAAAAGAAAATAGACAGAAAAATAAATTATAAACTTAGTAATTTTTAATTTTTTAGTACCATCACCATATAGGCTCAATAAACTAATTGATAAGAAAACTATAACTAATGCAAGAGGATAATCCCAAGAATTAGTTGCTTTAATTGATCCAGTAATTAAACCTAAAAATATTAAAGTAAGCAGATCTTTTATTCTTATGAATTGAGATGAGTTTTCATAATACAAAAGAAAAGATAAGGATATCAATGAAAGAATTAATGGAATACTTAATAAATGTGCATGCAAATCAGCAAAAAGAAATGTGAAAAAAGGAAATTCATTTATTTCTAGCCCCGAGGAGACCATAGAAACAATACGCGTACTTCTCCAATAATCAAAAACTTCTTGATCGCCTAAAACTATTTTATAGATCTGAATAATTGAATCAAAGTTTCCAAAAATCAATATAAATAAAATAGAACAAAGGCCTGAAATTAAAGGTATCTTAAACCAATCAAAACTTAATCCTTTTGCCTTTCTAAATAAATAACTAAAGTTTGAGGAAAAAGAAAAAGCTAAAACAGAAGCATAGCTAAAAAATGTTGGGATGGCCAAATTATAAGAAACTTGAGGAGGAATTCCGGAAAGTTTTGTGAGTAAAGCAACAAGATACTGACCGTAATAATAATAATTTAATGTATAACCACTAAACCACGGATCATAGGGAGGAAAAGATGAACTACGTAAAATAGCATTGAGATAAGCAAAATCCATAGGTTTTTCTCCTCCTCTATATGGGTGCCATAAATCAGGATTCAAAAGACGAATGAAAAAAAATGCTAAGAAGCTAATTATAAATATTATTTCTACTGTAAAAATTTTATACTTTGCACTTGAAATATAATAAGCAATTTCAGATCGATTCTTTATAAATAAATAAGAAGATAAAGCTGAAAATAATATAAACAATAAAATAATTTCAAATATAAAAAATTCCATAATATTGTTAGATGTAAGTATCCAAACTATGAATCCAAAAGTAATTAGACCAAAAAATTTATAAAATCCAAATCCAAAATCAGGAAAATTAATAAAAAGTTTATAAAAAAGAGGAAGAGAAAGAATTCCTAAAAAAGTTATTATTAGAAACCAAAAAATAGATTGAATAAATATAGATCTATCATGTAAAAAATATTCATGAGAGTGAATAGAAATTTCTTGATCTGATTGAAAATTATAATTTTTATATGGAATTTCTGAAGAAAGCTCAAAATAAGAGATCTCATCATATTTATCGAAATCCAATATTTTCATCAATTCTTCTGTTGAATAATTTTCTTTATTTTGAAAGATAATTACATTTGGGTGATCATAAACGGAAAAGCTCTCATCAGACCAGCCAAAATCAATATTTAGGAAGAAATTTTTCTCATAAGATGATATCGATTTAGGTTTTTTTATATCAATCCGTTCAAAATAATTCTCTGAATAATTAACCCCAAAAAGATTCATTGATTGCTTTTCATAATTGACTATTTCAAAGCCCAGTGATCCATCAAATAATTTCTCATAAAATAATAAGGATGCAGGGTATCTATCCTTAATTCTTGGTATTGTTGCATATAATCTATTTGAAAAAACAACGTAATATTGAGATTGGCTTAATTGATTAAATATTTTTTCAAATTTTTGAGGCGAATCTGGATTATATAATTCTAATCGATCGTGCATTAAGTTTAAATTTTCCAATCTTGGAATAGATTCTTCCCAATGTTCCTGAACTATTAATTCACTTGAATTCACCCTGGTATTTAACCATTTTGATGCACTAAATGCAGGATGCTCAGTAAGATATATTCCATTTACGAATGAAAATGAAAAATGAATAGTTGGAATTAAAAATAAAAGTAAAAATAAATAATTAATTTTTTTATATTTGAATTTCAGAGATATTTTATCGCTAATAAACTTTATAAAAATGACTGAAAAAAATATTAAAAAAGGAACCAAGGGCAAAAAATATCTCATGAATTTTACTTGGAATGAAGCATTAACAATAAAGTATGGAATAAACCAAGAAAAAATTAATAATCCAAGAATAGATTTATTTTTCACAGATAAGATCAGAAAATAAAATAAACCAATATATGCAAAAATTGATACAAATGGACCTAATCCCCATTTAAATAATTGACTGATAGGATATAAAAAAGCATCTGTGTCATAATATTGTCGAGTATAAGGGAAATCTAATGTGCCTCTAACCATTTTTGATTGCTCACTTACATGTGAAAAATAAGTTGAAAAATCAAGAAACATATACGGTTGAAATATAAATAAACAAAAAAATGAAGTTATTAAAAAAAATAAAAAATATTTTAGAATAGAAATATAACCTAAACCACTAATTCTAAACGCCAAATAAAATGATAAAAAAATAGGAATTATTAGCATAACAAAAGAAAACTTAAACGATAAACCTAATGCAAAAAATAACCCTAAAATAAAAGAGCTAAATATTGAGGTCTTTTTTGCATTCAAATAACTAAAATATATTGCAACTAAAGAAAAATTAGTAATAAAAATGTCTGTTGTATAGAAATGACTGTTTTGTATATTAATTAGTGAAATTGAAAGTAAAAAGGCAGATAGTAAACTCCACTTCCTACTTAGAAAAAGACAAGAAAGCTTATAAATAAAAATAACTGACAGAGAATCAATTAGTGAAGAAAAAATTCTAAGAGGAATTCTCAATTCATAAATGGATGTATTTGTAAATAAATTGAATATCAAACTTATTATTTTCACAAAATAAACAGGGAGGCTGCCATAATTAAACCATTTTGGATTTAAAGTACTTACTTCAGAATTAAAAAAATCTAATGATCTTAGAGAGTGAAAACTCAAATCATAGCCATGCATTAAAATAGCTCTTTCATCAGGATGAAATAAATATCCTGAATCCCAATTTATTCCAATTAGCCTAAGTGTGAAAGAAAAAATAAAAAGTGAACATAATGCAAATTTATATGGAAAAAAATTATTTTTTATTTTTTCTGTGTAAGATTTAGAAATTAAAAAATTCATATTTTATTTTTTCTTTAAATTTAATGATAACGATTTAAATTTAATTTAGATTATTGGCTAAAAGTGGAATTAAATTAAGTAGCTATTAAAATCTATAATTTATTATGATTTCTTTATGGTTATAAATAATTTAAACAAAATTAATAATTTTGAGTGGAACTCTGAAACTATAATAGCTCTAAGATCTCATATTGGAAATTCTCAGACCAAACTTGCAAAAGAGCTTGGAGTAAGACAACAAACTATTAGTGAATGGGAAAATGGTCTTTATAAACCTCGAGGGGCTTCAAAAACATTACTAAATCTATTAGCTCGAACAGCAGGATTCCCTTTCCAAAATTTTCCTAAAAAAAGGACTCAATTATCATTTGATAGATTTGGTTTTGAATTAAAAGATTTGAAAAAAGATTTAAATGAAGAAAAGATTTCAAATAAGGTTATAATTCCTAAAAATAATCCTCGAAGAATAAATTCTTTAGATGAATATGAAAAAAGAAATAATGAAATCCCAATATAGTCATATATTTCTATAAATCATTTTGATGCTAGCATAACTTTTTGATAATTAAGATTCCTCATTAATTGATGTACCATATCTTATAAATATCTATCAAAACAATTGAATCTTTTAATTATGTTTTCAAAAGAAGAATTAAATTTCAGAATACAAATAAATTCATTAATTGATAAATTTTTGCCAAAGAATTGGCAAAAATATCCCGATGAAAGATTAGATGAAGATTGGGAACTGTCTAAAAAAATCAAAAAAGAACTAGCAAAAAATAATTGGATAGCTCCTTCATGGCCTAAAAAGTATGGAGGTCTTGATCACAATATATCTAGTTCAATAATACTTTCTGAAATATTTGCATACAGAATGTCTCCAGGAAATGATCGATTTGGCGTAAGAATGATAGGACCTACATTATTAAAATATGGGTCCGAATATCAAAAAGAAAAATACCTAAATGAAATCACAAGCGGTGAAGTTCAATGGTGCCAAGGTTATTCAGAGCCCAATTCGGGATCAGATTTAGCATCCGTTTCAACAAAAGGAGTTTATGATGAAGAAAAAGATGAGATAACTATTAACGGGACAAAAGTATGGACAACATTAGGTCATAGGGCTGACAGAATGTTTATCCTAGTTAGAACACTGCAAAATAGCAAAAGGCATAAAGGTTTATCTCTATTAATTTTAGATATGAGTGATCCTGGAATAAAAGTAAACCCCATTAAAAATGTCTCCGGATCATCTTCTTTCAATGAGATAGTTTTAACAAATGTTAAAACTTCTGGAAAAAATATTGTTGGTAAACTGCATGAAGGATGGATGGTTGCTTTAGATTTACTAAATTTTGAAAGATCTGGAATAGACTATATTGGATGGGCAGAAAGATGCTTAGATGATCTTGAAAAATACTGTAAAGATATAGATATACTTTCAAGGGATCACATAAAAATTACTATTTCATCATTAAGAGCAAATTTAGAATCAGCAAAAATAATGACCTATAAAGCATTATGGATCAAAACTAAGGATGAAAAAATTCATATGGAACCCTCAATGAGTAAACTATTAGCAACTGAAATAAATATTAAAATCCATGATTTTGCGTTTGAAATCCTAAGTAAAAACGCCACTATCAAAGATAATAATCACGATGATTTTGCCAGTAGAATACTTAAAAATCGTTTTTTCTTTATATCTGGTGGAATTTTAGGCGGAACTACTGAAATACAAAAAAACATTATTGCTCAGAGAGGATTAGGATTATCGAAATGATCGATTTTGAACTAAATGAATCTCAGAAAATGATAATTTCAAACTTAGATAAAAATCTTGAGGAAAATTTTGATCTACGAATTGAAAATAAAAAAGCTGATGGTAATAAAAATTATAATCATGGCTGGGACGAAATAAAAGCATTGGGTTTTCTTGGCTTACTTTCGAGTGAAAAAAATGGAGGATTAGGACTAAGTTTTTTTGACTTTACTTTGACCTTGGAAAGCTGGGGCAGCAAACTTTGTGATGGTCCATACTTAGAAAATTCAATCATTATCTTTCTTCTTGAAAAAATAAATAATGATTACTCAAATAATCTTATTCAAGAAATTTCTTCATCAAAAAAAATCATAACAAGTATAATAAGTGAACAATTTATAGGGAAAGAACAAATACCTATGATTTATAAGGAAAATAATGAATATTTTTTAGAAGGAAATGTAAAAAACTTACCCTATCTAGAACAATCAACAGACATATTAATCCTAGCTTTATTAGATAATGAAAAAAAAATAGTTATAGTCGACAAAAACAAATTACGAATCTTGGATGAAAATAAAACAATAACAGGACAATCATTAAATGATATAAATTCGGAAAAATTACTAATATCTAAAAATGAAATTATTGAAAGTAAAGAATTCGACTTTGCAGAATTTTATTCGATGTTATTTACATTAGCAAAGTGTGCCGAATCAGTAGGGATTGCAAGCACTGTTCTAAACATGACAATAGAATATGTGAAGAATAGGGAACAATTTAATAAACCTTTAGCAAGTTTTCAAGCAATACAACACTCAGCTTCGGATATGTATACAAAATTATCAGAAACAAGAGAGTTTGTAAGGTACTGCTCAAAATTATCAATTGATGACAAAAATATGAAAAAATATGTTTCTTTGGCAAAAATAAAATGCGACGAGGAGTTGTCAAAAATTGCATGGAATTCTCATCAAATTCATGGGGCTATTGGTTTTACTTGGGATTACGGCTTACATCTCATGACGAGAAAACTCTTATTGAACAAAAGCTTAAATGGAGATTCCTTGTTACACTCCGAAATTCAACTTCAATGAAATTAATTTTAGATCAACCTTTCGTAAAGTTATTTAAGTCTAAAGAATATAGATTGTTTTGGATAGCTGCTTTTTTTTCCAATATTGGCATGTGGGCACTAATTTACGGAAGACTATGGTTAATGCGAACTCTTACAGACTCAGAGGCAATGCTTGGCTTAGTTTCCAGTGCAAATTTAACCCCAGTGCTCCTTCTGAGCATTTTTGGAGGCGTAATTGCAGACAAATATAATAGGCTAAGAATTTTAAGACTTACAAGATTGTTTTTTTGTTTTATGACATTACTAACAGGTATATTGATTTTTTTTAAGCTAATAAATCCTATTGTGTTAATTTTGATTTCTTTGGTGACAGGGACTCTTTTAGCTTTTGATATCCCTTCTAGATCATCAATGATAGCAAAATTGGTAAAAAAAGAATATTTACCAGTTGCAATCTCAATGTATTCAATTGTATTTGGTGTATCTGCGATTATTGGACCGTCTTTATTTCACCCAATAGTTAAAATAATTGGGCTGGAAGGGCTTTTTTTTATAATTGGAATTTCTTATTTGCTGACGTTTATAACATTGAAAAAAATGAACCTAAAACTACATGACCCCGTAATCTCAAGATCAAATGGAATATTAAAAGAGCTGAAACTAGGCTGGAATTACCTTATTAGAACTCCAATAATTTTTATTGTTGTATTTATAGGATTCTTTTTTGGACTAACTGCAGGGTCATATGATGTACTTTTACCAGCAATAACTACTGACTTTTTAAGTGGAGACTCTGAGGTATATGGAGAATTATTACTCTATGGAGGAGCCTCTGGATTAATTTCAACAATCATTTTGATATTATTTGGTCAAAAATTAAATCAGTATATTTTTTACTTTGGATTTGGATTGATATCTTCAATAAGCCTAATTCTAATGGGTTCTAATTTTGGAATTAGTAATATTTTTATAATATTTGCAGTAATATCATTTGCGAAAGGCTTTTTTAACACTATGGGGACAACGATTATACAATCAAATGTTAAAGAAGAATTTAGAGGAAGGATAATGAGTATTAGCCAATTGAGCTGGGGATCAGTAGCTATAGGAGCTATTTTAGTAGGTTACTTGGCTGAAATTTTTTCTATTAAACTCGCTCTAGTTACAATTGGCATTTCTAGTTTAGGAGTAATTATAATTGGAGGAGTTATAACTAGTCTAAAATTATTGAGAATAAGGTAAAAATAGAGAAAAGTTTTTATTTTAGAGTTTTACTCTTTACGAATAACTTATAAAATGTTATCAAAGAGAATAATTAAAACTAGAGATTGAGAATCCGAAAGGAGAGATTATGCAACCATTTGCATATTCTGCGCCCACTACAATAAAAGAGGCTGTAGAAATATTAGATAAACATGGTGAAAAAGCAAGGCCAATGGCTGGAGGTACTGACTTGCTAGTTCAGATCAGAGGCGGAAGGTTTGATCTAGACACCGTAGTTGACATAAAGAAGATACCAGAACTAAATGAAATTAGTAATGGAAATGATGAGTTGGTGCTAGGAGCAGCTGTTCCTTGTCACAAACTTTACGATGACCCTGCAATTAGCAAAAGTTATCCTGGATTAATAGATGCAGCTTCATTAATAGGCAGTATCCAAATTCAGTCTAGATCAGGATTTGGGGGTAATTTATGTAACTCCACTCCTTCAGCTGACGGAATTGCGCCTCTAATTGTTCACTCTGCTGTAGCGAACATTCAAGGAACATCAGGAAGCAGATCCGTTCCTGTTGAAGATTTTTGTACTGGCCCTGGGTCTAATGTACTAGGCAAAGGAGAAATACTAGTTTCAATAACTATGCCAAACAAAGGCGATAAATTCGGAGCTGCTTACGAAAGATTTATACCAAGGAATGAAATGGACATAGCAGTTGCTGCTGTAGGAGCAAGTATTTTGCTAGACTCAAACGGTAAAATTGAAGAAGCTAAAATTGCGTTAGCTTCTGTAGGGCCTACTCCTATTTTTGCAACAAAAGCATCAGAATTCCTAAAAGGAAAAGAGCCAAATGAAGCAGCTTTCAAAGAAGCTGCAGCAATAGCTAAAGGCGAGTGTTCTCCAATTGAAGATATGAGAGGAACGGCTGATCAAAGGAAGCATTTAGTTGAAGTCTTAACAGAAAGAATGCTCAATAAGTCACTAGAAAGAATTGGAGGATAGAATGGCTACAGATAAAATTCACGTAAAAACCACTATTAATGGACGACCTGAAGAATTTTTGACAGATCCCTATGTAAGCTTGTTAGACGCTCTACGAGAAATAGTTGGTTTGACAGGAAGTAAAGAAGGATGTCTTGATGGTAACTGCGGAGCATGCACAGTGAATGTTAATGGAAGAATTGTTGATTCATGTCTTGTATTAGCTGCTGAAGTAGACGGACAAAAAGTTGAAACAGTTGAGGGAATGGCAAGTGCTGAAGGACTTCATCCTCTTCAACAAGCTTTTCTTGAAGAAGCTGCTCTACAATGTGGAATTTGTACACCAGGCTTCTTAGTTGCTTCAAAAGGATTGCTTGATAATGAGCCTGATCCTAGCGAAGAAAGAATTAGGCACTGGTTAGCAGGTAATCTATGTAGATGTACAGGATATGAAAATATAGTTAAAGCAGTTAAAAAAGCTGCTAGAAACTCATAATAAGTAAACAAACTAATAAAAGGAGAATGAAAATGGTAAACGTATCAGACTCTAAAAACTATAAAGTTATAGGTACAAACCCAATTCGTCACGACGGTTACGATAAAGTTACCGGTCGAGCTGTTTATGGAGCTGACATTAAACTGCCTGGTCTGATCTGGGCATCTATTGTTAGAAGCCCTCACGCTCATGCTGTAATCAAGAGCGTGGATACCTCAGCTGCTGAAAAAGTAGATGGAGTTTTTGCAGTCATGACTGGAAAAGATCTTCCTCATCTTGCTGATAGCTGGATTGATCATGGAGAAGGTACTGAAAATGTTGCATGGTCCTCAGAAAATATCATGGCAACAAAAAAGGTGCTTTATAAAGGACATGCCGTTGCTGCTGTTGCTGCGAAAGATAGATATGTAGCAGATTATGCAGCATCAAAAATAAAAGTAGAATATGATGTACTTGAATCTGTAACTAATGTTGAGGACGCTACTAAAGATGGCGCTCCTATCCTACTAGAAGATTTAGTAGGAGATCACATTGGTAAAAAAGTAGAAAAAACAAATATAGCATCAGTCACAAGACACGAATTTGGTGATCCTGATAAGGCTTTTCAAGATGCTGAACATGTAGTTGAAAGAACATTTACACTTCAAATGGTTCATCAAGGATATATAGAACCTCACAATGCTACTGCTACTTGGGATGAAGAAGGACGGGTTAAGGTATGGACATCAACTCAAGGAGCCTTCCCAGTAAGAACTTCTACAGCAGCCATTCTAGATATGGATGTTTCTAAAGTTAAGGTAACTCCATTGGAAATTGGTGGAGGTTTTGGAGGTAAGATTCCAATTTACCTAGAACCTGTATGTGCTACATTATCTAAAAAATCTGGAAGACCAGTTAAGGCTGTTATGGAAAGAAGTAATGTGTTTCAAGCCTCAGGACCAGCTCCAGGAGGAACAATAACAGTAAAAATGGGTACAGATAAAAATGGAAAATTAATCGCAGCAGATACTTCAATAAAACTTGAAGCTGGAGGATTCCCAGGAGCTGCTGTTGGAGCAGCTGTTCAATGTATATTTGCTCCATACGAGATAGCAAATACAAGAATTGATGGATATGACATTGTTGTAAATAAACCTAAATCAGCTGCATACAGAGCACCAGGCTCACCACAGGCAGCATTCGCAACAGAAACAGTTGTTAACGAATTAGCTGATCTGCATGGAATGGATCCTGTTGATTTCAGACTTTTGAATGCTTCAAAAGAAGGAACAAGAAGAGCTGATGGAGTAGTTTTCCCTGTTATTGGTAACGAAGAGGTTTTAGATGCCGCAAAGGCAAGTGACCACTGGAAATCAGAACTTGGAACACCAATGAAGGGTAGAATTAGAGGAAGAGGTGTGGCATCAGGATACTGGTTTAATGTTGGACTAAAATCTACTGTAAACCTAACTGTTAATACAGACGGTACAGTAGCTCTAGTCGAAGGTTCTACTGATATCGGTGGTACAAGAACTTCTATTTCTATGCAAGCAGCAGAGATTCTTGGAATACCTGCTACTGACTTTAGACCAACAGTTGGAGACACAGAAACTGCAGGTTATGCCGACGTAACAGGAGGTTCAAGAACAACATATGCAACAGGTTTTGCAGCTGTAAAAGCAGCAGAAAACTTAATTGAAGTTCTTAAAGAAAGATGTTCAGTAATATGGTCTCTTGACAAAAAAGATATTGATTTTGATAATGGTACATTTTTTGCAACTAAAGACCCAGAATTAAAATTCTCCTTTAAAGAATTAGCAGCTAATCTAGACAGTACAGGAGGACCTGCTGCTTCTAGCGGAAGTGTTGACTTAGAATCTGCAGGAGGAGCTTTCGGTACACATATAGTAGATTTGGATGTTGATCCTGATACAGGAAAAACAGACATAGTAAGATACACTGCGGTACAAGATGTTGGAACAGTAATATATCCAGCATACTGTAGAGGAAATATCCAAGGTGGAGTAGTTCAAGGTATTGGATGGGGGCTAAATGAAGAATACTTCATGAAAGATGATGGGTCTCAAGCTAATACCTCTTATCTTGATTACAGAATGCCTACTGCGCTAGACATGCCAAATATTGATGTGATTATGGTAGAAAAACCTAATCCTGGTCACCCATTTGGTGTAAGAGGAGTTGGTGAAGTTCCTATTTGTCCTCCAATTGCGGCAATAGGAGATGCTTTGCATGATGCATTAGGGAAAAGATTCTATGATGCTCCAATGAAACCTGGAAGAATTCTCAACGTTTTAGGAAAAATTTCTGACTAGAAAAAGAATAAAATAAATATAAAAAACCGTGTGTATTAAGTTTTGTAATAGTTAATTATAAAATTTTAATATCACGGTTTTTTATTTCAGGAGAGGCAAAAGAATTATGACGATAAATTTCGAATCCAAAAAAAAATATAATGTAATTGGCACTAACCCAATTAGACACGATGGATATGATAAAGTCACAGGTAGAGCTATTTATGGAGCAGATGTTAAACTTCCTGGATTGATTTGGGGGGAAGTATTACGAAGTCCGTATGCTCATGCAAGAATAAAATCTATAGACACATCAAAAGCTGAAAAAATGGATGGAGTTTTTGCAGTAATCACCTCAAAAGACATTCCTATAAACAAAAATAGAAGTGGCATAGATGTAAATCTAAAAAGAGATGTTGACAATATACTTGCATATGAAAAAGTTTTATATAAAGGCCATCCTGTAGCGGCAGTCTCTGCTGCAGATAGAAATACTGCGAAAGAAGCATGTAAATTAATTGAAGTAAAGTACGAAATACTTGAACCTGTCAAAAATGTAGATGAAGCGATTGCAAAAAATGCACCAATACTTTTAGAAGACATCGAAGCTGATCATTTGGGTAAAACAGTTAATAATACAAATATTGCAAAGCATTTTCGTCACGAGCTTGGAGATGCTAATAATGAATTCAAAAATTCAGACTACATACTAGAAAAAGAATTCAATCTACAAATGGTACATCAAGGATATATTGAACCTCATAACGCAACAGCACATTGGGATGAAAATGACCACCTTTCTTTATGGTCAAGCACTCAAGGTATGTTTGCAGTAAGAGATTTAACTGCAGGGTTTTTAGACCTACCAATTTCAAAAGTGACTTCTAATTATGTTGAAATTGGCGGTGGTTTCGGAGGTAAAACAAAAGTATATCTTCCTCCCGTAGCAGCGATTTTATCAAAAAAATCTGGTCATAAGCCTGTAAAAATTATAATGGATAGAATTTCTGTTTTTCAAGGATCAGGGCCTGCTCCAGGAGGTAAAATTGTCGTAAAGATTGGAGTTACTAACGAAGGAAAGATAAATTCAGGAGCGGTAGATATTAAATTAGAAGCTGGAGCTTATCCAGGTTCTGCTATTCCAGCAGCAGCTGTATGCTGTTTAGCTTGCTATAATATTCCAAACATAAGAGTTGATGCATATGATGTTTTGGTAAATAAACCCAAAAGTGCAGCATACAGAGCCCCAGGATCTCCGCAGGTTTCTTTTGCTGTAGAAAGTGTCATTGATGAAATTTGTGAAAAAATGACATGGGATAAGATTGATTTTAGAATAGCTAATGCTTCTAAAGAAGGAACAAGAAAACCTGATGGTGTTTTATATCATAAAATAGGTTTCATTGAGACTCTTGAGGCAGCAAAAAATAGTGATCACTGGAACTCAAAAATAGATAAAAAAGATAAGAATAAAATTTATGGGAGAGGAATTGCATGCGGATATTGGCATAATGGAGGAAATCGATCGACTGTAGACTTGATTCTGCAAGATGATGGAAATATAGCACTTAATGAAGGATCTGCTGATATTGGAGGAACAAGAACTTCTATTTCTATGCAAGTTGCAGAAACATTAGGTATGCCAGTTGAAAGTATACATCCGTCTATACCAGATACAGATAAAATTGGTTTTACAGCTACTACTGGTGGTTCTAGAACCACATATGCTACTGGTTATGCTGGATGGGAAGCGGCAAATAAACTGATAGAAGAAATGAAGAAAAGAGTCTCAATTTTATGGGAAGAACCCGAAGAAGAGATAGATTTTGCTGATGGAAATTTTTATTCTAAAAAATCGGATCTCAAAATGAATATAGAAGAACTTGCAACTAAAATAAATCCCACTGGAGGACCTGTAACTTCTACAGCATCCGTAAACTTATCAGCTGCTGGAAATGGATTCGGAATTGGAATATGTGATCTTGAAATAGATCCTCATACTGGGAAAACTGATGTAATAAGATATACAGCAGTACAAGATGTAGGTAAAGCAATTTACCCTCAATATGCTGAAGGTCAGATTAGAGGCGGTGCAGTTCAAGGTATTGGATGGGCACTCAATGAAGAATATTATATTGAAAAAGATGGGACGATGGCGAATACTAGCTTTTTGGATTACAGGATGCCAACTGCATTAGATATGCCTAATATTGATGTAATAATGGTTGAAGTTGCTAATCCACTACATCCATTTGGGGTTAGAGGAGTTGGAGAAGTGCCTATTGTACCTCCACTTGCCGCGGTAGGAAACGCAATAAAAGATGCTACTGGAAGTAGAATCTACAGCACCCCAATGAAACCTAGAAAAATACTTGAAGTGATAGACAATGGCTAAATTATTTCTACCTTACCACTTAAAAAAAGCAACCAATGATGAAGATTATGTTGAAGTCAAAGGCAAAAATCTGCGTGAGGTAATAGATAATTTAGAAAAAATGTATCCAGGTACAAAAGAGTACTTAGTAGAAGAAAACAGGATTAAACCTGGTTTAGCTGCGATATGCGGTTACTCAGCTACTAGAAAAGGTTTATTACAAGAATTGGAAGATGACACAGAAGTGCATTTTTTACCATCAATAGCTGGAGGCTAAATATGGAAAAGCTTAACAAAGAAGTTTTTGAAAATTCTTTTCAAAAAATACTAGACTCACTCGAAAATTATGTAGACAAAGATGGAACAAAAGATACTCCAAAAAGAGTTGCAAAAGCATATGAAGAACTTCTTTCAGGATACTCTGCTGATATTAAAAAGGTCATTAATAACGCGTTATTTGATGTACAATATGATGAAATCATAATTGTTAAAAATATAAGATTTTATTCACTTTGTGAGCATCATATGTTACCTTTTTTTGGAAAAATCGATATAGGATATCTTCCTCAAGATACAGTAATAGGATTATCAAAAATACCTAGAATAACTAAGATTTTTTCTAGAAGACTTCAGGTTCAAGAAAGGCTTACTGAACAAATAGGAGAAGCAATTTTTGATAATACAAATGCTGTAGGAGCTGGAGTTGTAATAAAAGCTCAACATATGTGCAGCAGCATGAGAGGAGTGAATCTACCTGAGACAGAAATGGTAACTAGTTCACTATTTGGTTCATTTAAGTCTGATAATGCAACTAGAAAAGAATTTTTCGATCTTATAAAGTAGGTATATTTTGAACCTTAAAAATAAAAATGCATTGATTACAGGTGCAGCTAATAGAATTGGTAAAGAAATAGCAATTCGGTTGTCAGAATTAGGATTAAATATTGCAATCCACTATAATACATCTGAATCTAATGCTAACAAAACACTAATTGCCGTGAAAAAAAATAACGTAAATGCATCAATAATTCAATCTAATCTTTCTAATGAAAAAAATTGCTTAGACCTTATTAATGAAGCAGAACAAAATATTGGAAAAATTTCAATATTGATCAATAATGCCTCTACCTTTAAAAAAAATACAATTGAAAATACTACTTCAAAAGAAATTGAAGAAGATTTGTATGTGAATATGATTGCACCTTTTATTCTTTCAAAATCAATATTTGATAAAGATTCAAATGGAAAAATTATTAATATAAGTGATTGGAGGACTGCTAGAACTAATAGATTTTCATATGGTGTTAGCAAAGCTTCAATTTTTGGTTTGACAAAATCATTATCACTTTCTATGGCTCCTAATTATCAAGTAAATGAAATTGCTTTAGGAGCAATACTTCCTCCTGCAGATGCACCGAATCGTAAAACTGAAAAAATAAACTTAGGTCCAATTGGAAGAACTGCAAAAATAGAAGAAGTTACAGGCTGTATTGAAATGCTTTTAAAAAATGATTTCATAACAGGTGAAAGAATTTTTGTTGATGGAGGAAGGCACGTATTTTAAATGAACAAATATGATCAAATTTTTATAGAAGACTTAAAATGTTATGCCAAAATAGGTATTTTTGACTGGGAAAGAGAAACCAAGCAACCATTAGTGATTAATATAACATTAGATATTCAGAAAATTAAAGATATTACTGATGAAATAGAAAGTACGGTTGATTACAAATCTCTAACTTATAAAATCAATACGCTTATTGAAGATTCTGAATATAAATTAATTGAAACTCTGGGAGTTGAAATCGCTGAATTATGTTTAAAAGATGAAAAAGTAATTAATGCTATTATCAAAATAGATAAACCTGGTGCATTGAGGCTTACAAAAAATGTAGGAGTTATAATTTCTAGGAGCAAAAATGAAAATTAGGATGGATTATGGAAAAGAAGGTATAGAAATTGATATCCCTGATAACTCAGAGGTATTAATTCCAAATCATAAAAGTGAAATTTTAGACCCTATCAATAGTATAAATAAATCTTTACTTAATCCAATCAATTCAAAATCATTATTATCACTATATAAAGATGGTATGACGGTGGGAATATCTGTTTGTGATCATACAAGAGCTCAACCTAGAAATGAAATTATAACTTCTATAATAAACTTATTTAATGGGATAAAAAAAGAAAATCTTCTTATATTCATTGCAACAGGAAGTCACCGACCTACCTCCGAAAAAGAATTAAAAGAAATGTTTAATGATTATGTAATATCTAATGCAACGATAATTATCCACGACTCGGAAGATCCTTCAAATCTTGAAGAACTCGGTCAAACATCAGAAAATATTCCCATTAAGTTAAATAAACAATGGATAAAATGTGATTTGAAAATTACAACAGGATTTGTAGAACCACATTTTTTTGCCGGCTTCTCTGGAGGACCAAAAATGGTTGCTCCTGGCCTTGCGGGTTTAGAAACAATCATGAATTTACACGATTATGACAAGATAAATAACAAAAATTCAACTTGGGGATTAATTGAAGGCAATCCAATTCATCAACAAATTTCAGAAATTTCATTATTAAATAAACCTGATTTTTCAATAGATTTAACTCTTAATAGAGAAAATAAAATTACAGGAATATACTCAGGAGACCTTTTTTCTGAGCATAGCATTGCTTGTAAAGATGTCAAAAAAGACTCAATGCAAAAAACAAATAAGCTATATGATCTAGTCATTACATCTAATTCAGGGTATCCATTAGATCAGAACCTTTATCAAACTATAAAAGGAGTTTCAGCTGCTGCTCAAATTACAAAACCTGGGGGAATTATAATCAGTGTTTCTGAGTGCTCAGATGGAATACCTTTTAAGAGCAATTATGAAAAACTTCTAGAATCTGTAAATACTCCAAAAGAATATTTAATGAAACTGAAAGATCAAACATACCTAGAGCCTGATCAATGGCAGGTTCAAGTCCAGGCTCAAATCCAAGAAAAAAATAAAGTGATGCTTTATTCTAAGCTAAATGAAAAAGATGTAAGTAAATCTCACTTAATAAAAATTAATAATATTGAAGAAATTATAGAAGAGTTAAAAACACAAATAAAAGATCCTTCAATTTGCGTTCTTCCAGAGGGGCCTCAAACTATTCCTTACAAAATATAGAATGAAAAGTTTTACAGATTCTGCTATTCAGAAGTTAAGAAAAGAAGGTTTACTAAAAAAAATTTCCTTATCAGTATATAAAAAAAATAAAAAAATAAAATTTTTTGAAAAATTTGAAAACAACAAATATTTCTTTATATTTTCTGCTGGAAAACCAATTGTTGCCTCTGTAATTTGGAAATTATACGACTCTGGAAAATTAGATTTTGAAGATCCTATTTCAAAGTACTGGCCTGAATTTGGCAGAAAAAACAAAAAAGATATAAAAATAAAACATGTACTAAATCACACCTCAGGGGTTTCATTATCAAAAAGTTTACCTGATGAAGATTATATAGATCTTAATAGAATTAGCAGGTGGTTAGAAAATTATTCACCTGAAACAAAAGCAGGAGAGAGGATAGCTTATCATGAGGTTACTTACGGATGGATATTAGGAGAGCTAATAGAAAGAGTAACAAAAAAATCATTTCATGAAAATTTTAATGAATTAGTAAAAGTTCCATTAAAGTTATGGGGAATGAAATTTATGACTGAAAATAATTTAAACCCACCTCAGGAAATTCATAGACATGAATCTTCTAACTTGGATACAATTCCCATGATATTTAAGTTATTTGGACTAAATAATATTCCCCTAATATCAGGAACATGCATATCAAATAGTAACGATCTTGCTTTATTTTATAACGAAGTAATTAATAACGAAAAGTGGATTAGTAAAAATACAAAAGATAAAATTTTCAAAATTTATGCTGAAGGTACTGATCATAACGACAATATGAGAAACGTAAAACTAGGCTTAGGCATACGTTTTGATAGTGAAATTTATTTTGAAAAAGAATCTGATAAATCAGAAAAATCATTTGGTCACACAGGATTAGTTTCATGTATAGGTTGGGCATCTATTGAAAAAAATATTTCTGTTTCTATTTTAAATAACCTCCTTCTTTCGAGTGAATTAAATAGATATAGATTGAACACTTTGTCTTCTGCAATTAAGAAAGATTTAAATACAATATAAATATGAAAAAAATTATTTTATTAATATTACTGTTTATAATTTCATGTGGAGAAGAAATTGATATAGAGGCAACAATAGATGCAAGAGCTCAAAAAATTGCTGAATATAATATTAGCTTACTAAACACACCAACACCTCAACCAATACCTACTGCTCTTCCTACAGCTACGCCTCAGCCAACTGCTACTATAACAGCATTTCAAGAAGAAAGAGTCAAAGACATAGCTAAAGTATATGCAAATGATGTATTTGAGGTATCTAAAGAAAGAGATCGTTATATAGTAGAAGAATTTATCCCAGATATAGTTCCAAAATTAGCTCCTGTGCCTACTCCTCAACCTACGCCAACTCCACAACCAACAGCTACTCCTCAAGCACTAGAATCAATAACTGGGATTGGAGATTTTGCATATGAAATTTATAGAAAAAATAAAAACAAGGTAGTCATGTTACAAGTAGGAAATAGTACTGGTACTGGCTGGGTTATAGAAGATGGATGGATTATTTCTAATGAACATGTTGTAGGAACAAATAAATATGTATCTGTATTGATACCTAATCCAAATGATAGTTCTGGAGTAATAGGTATACAAGGAGAAGTGTTTGGTGTAGACAAAAAAAGAGATTTAGCAGCAATAAAAGTAGATCATGGAATAGATCCTTTTATGACAAGACCTGTTGACGTTGATGACATAGGTAAAGGCGTCTTTACTATAGGTTACTCAGCAGGAAATGCAGGAGTTCCATCAAGTCATTCAGGAATAATTAGTTACGTAAAAATAGCATCAACAACCTTAAATTTTGAAAAAGGAAGTTCATATTATATTGGGGATGAACTCGGTACAAATGTATCAATTATTGTCTTCGATGCTGCAGCTGATCCAGGTGACTCTGGGGGCCCAATTATTGATAGCGAAGGATATGTAATAGGGATAGTTTACGGGTTTCTTGAATCTACATCAGGTAAAAGAACTACAGGACAACAAATGGGGACTAACATTGCTTCAATAAACGAAGTTTGGAATAATCTAAAAAATGGAGAGAATACTTCTTTCAAATAGAAAATTATTTTGAGTATGTTTCTAAGTATTTGAATAATTCACTTTCAGGATCCAAAATTACAGTAGTGTCAGTCTGTAAAGAAGCTTCATATGCTTCCAATGAACGAACAAATCCATAAAATTCTGGATCGGAACTAAGAGCCTCGGCTAATGCCTCAATCGCCAATGCTTCACCTTCACCTCTAGTTATGGCAGACTGACCATTAGCAGTTTCTAAAGTAATTTCCACTTCCCTATCAACAGCTGCTCTGATCTCTTTGTCTTGCTCTTCACCTTCAGCTCTGAAGGCACTTGCTTTTCTAAATCTTTCAGCTACCATTCTTTCAAAAATCGATGACTCAACAGAATCCGGAAAATCAGCTCGTTTTATTCGAACATCAATTACTTCAACTCCCCAAATATTTTGAAGAGGGAGATAGAACTTTACCTCAGTAGATTCATCAATTGAATTATTCAGTATTGAAGCTATTTCATTATTATCTGCTAATGTGAAATAACTCTGACCGGGTATTTTAGTATATAAAGACAGATCAATGTTTTGAAGACCATTTTCTAATGCTTGAGCTTCTTGAAAAGATATTTCAAATAAATTAGACATGGTTGTAATGTTTCCCATCACATTTTCTCTCTCAGCAGAAATAATTTCTTCTTGAGTGTCTTGAGCAATTTCTTCTCGAATTTTAGAAGCAACAATACTAGCAATTCTTGAATCTGCTGTCGATTCATTAGTCAGGTTTTTGAAAAAAACTAAAGGATTGATAATTTTATATCTAGCATAAGCATCAACATTTAGCCTTTTTTTATCACTAGTAAGAAGAGCCTCAGGCGGGACATCAACTCTTTGTAACCTTTTATCAAATTTAGTTACAGAGTCTACAAAAGGTGTTTTCATTTTGAGACCAGGGTCGACATGCGACTGCTTAAATTCACCAAAAGTGGTAACAATGGCTACTTCAGTTTCATCAACTGTAAAAAAAGCTTGCAAAATAACAAATACTGCTATTACAACAAGAACTATTAATGGTGTAGCTTTTTTATTCATTCAAGATCCTTTTTAGTTTGACTCAATATCAAGAAGTGGCAAAATTTTGGCTTCATTGATTATATATTTGTTAAATTTTGGGAAGACTCGTTCGACCATTTCTAAATATAGCCTTTGCCTAGTAACTTCTGGAGATTTTTCATAGGCTTCTAACAGTTTCTTAAATCCCTCTGCTTCACCTTCAGCTCTTGCTATACGACCTTGCTTGAAAGCTTGAGCAGATTCTATAATCTTTGCAGCCTCACCTCTTGCTCTTGGTATTTCTGACTCTTTATAAGCATCCGCAAGGTTTATAATTCTGTCTCTTTCTTCTCGAGCTCTTGTTACATCATCAAACGCATCTTGTACTTGGACTGGGGGGTTTACATTTTGTAGCCTAACCGCAATCACTTCTATACCAGTATTATAACTAGTGGTTAATTGTCTCATTTTAGATAAAACTTCATCCTGAACCTCTGCTTTTTGAGTAGTTAAAACATCATCAATATTTCTTTTACCAACTACTTGCCTGAGTGCAGTTTCGGTAATATCTCTTAAAGTCACGCCATCAGGTTTTCCAGGATCTACTCCTCTGTCTCTTTCACCAGGATCGTCCACAGCAAATAAATAATTTCTTAAGTCTGATATCTTATATTGAACTACAGCTTGAACATCAACTAAATTTTCATCTCCTGTAATCATTAGAGATTCATATGGTACAGGTTGAGTGATTTCTTCTCCTTCACTTCTAAATCCTAATTCTAGCTGTCTTGTTGCAGTGGTAACTACGACATCTCTTTGCCCAATTGGAGAAGGCCACCACCAATGCAGACCATTTGTTTGAATAGTTTGAAATTTACCAAACATTCTTAGTGCTGCTTGTTGATCTGGACCAACCGTGTACACACCTGAACCTGCCCAAAAAATAGCTAGTACTATAATACCAATTATTATTAAAGATTTATTACCTTGAGGAAATTTTTTTAAGAATGGTAAATTATTTTTTAAGTTATCAATAAATTCTTGGAAAGAAATATCATACTCATCTTTTCTGCCACCTGATGGAGGCCTGTATGATCTAGCTATGCCAAATGTTTTTCTAATAAGGTTCATTCTTTAATTATATCTTATTTTTCAATTATTATGCGATCTAAGATTAATTATATTTTCTAATTTTTTTACACTATCAACCTTTTTTATATCTTCTAAAAATTCATTAAATGAATTATATGTACCAAGTAGTTCTGTTAATATTTCATGATAATTATGAGTTGAAGATGGCGATGTTCCATAATTACCATGAAATGCAAAATATGCCTGATTTATTTTCCTAATAGTATATCCCTTATTATTTAGTTCAATTGTCCGTTTCATCATATACTCCTCCGCTAGATCTATTTCATCATTCAGCAGCAATATATCAACTTTTATCCTTGTTTCTTTCATAAAATCTTTAAAAAATTTAATAGAATCAGATTCATTGTTTTTTTCATTCTTAATAATTTCATCTGCAAATAAATCTGCTAAAGTTTCATTTATAAAAATCATATCTTGTCCTTTAAAATAGGATCGGCCAAGTGGGAAAAAAAATAAGTAATGATGAAGCCATTCATGAGATATAGTTGAAATCATAAAATTTGAGTCTTTTTTGATATTAATTAGGCTAGGGTATGCTGCAAATCCCCCGGTATCTAAAATTATAGAAGATAAGTTTAATGAGTCTATTCTACTTTCTATTGATTCAATCTCAGAAATTGAAATATCATTACTTAGCAAAATTGCTATTTTTTGAGAAATTTTATCTTTTGGTGATACTATTAGCACTTTAGGAGGTTTCTCTAAAGAAATAGCCAAAGGTGGAAAAAGAAAATTTTTATCCAATTCATTTTTGATTAAGTTTGAAATATTCTTCTCATAATATAACTCAAGGTTATCCATTCTAGAAAAATCCACTTCATTTAAGATTTTTTCTGCTTCTTCTTTTGTAAGATTAGAAGACTTAAAAAAGTCTATGGTTTGCTTAGGTAGTCTTCTTAATTCCCAAGAAATAAGATTGAATTTGTAGCCTGAAATTATTTTATCTATTTCAGAAATTCGTTCTGCATCTTTGATAAGTAATATAAAAATTAATGAAATTACCAAAGCTAATATTTTAAAAAGATTTTTCAATAAATTTATTGAATATTTTTTATTTCTTCTATCACTTCTTTTATAAAATCATTGCAATCAGCAATAACTCCAAACTTTGAATGATTGAAAATTGAAGCGTCTGGATCTTTGTTTACAGCAACAATATTTTTTGAATTTATACAACCAGCTAAATGTTGACTAGCTCCAGATATACCAAAAGTAAAGTATAAATTGGGACTAATCCATTTTCCAGTTAAGCCTACCAAATGACTTGTTTCTATCCATTCAGATTCAACTGCAGCTCTTGATGCCCCCACAGCTCCATTAAGTAGTTCAGCTAGCTCTTTCAAGTTATCAAACCCCTCTTTACTTCCTATCCCTCTACCTCCTGAAATAACTATCTCAGCTTCATCAAGCTGAATTCCTTCTGACTTTACTTTTTCAGTTTCTAAAATCTTAAAAGTATTTTCATCTTGTTCTTCCAGAATAATCTCATTTACAATACTATTTTGTTTACTCAAGTGTTTCATTTCAAAGGAACTTTTTCTAATCTTTATAATAATTGTAGAACTAATATCTACGGAGTAAATTGCTTCAGCTGATTCACCATGTACGGGTCTAACAAACTTTATTTCTGATTCATTTTTAGAAACAAATTTTTTTACATCTGGCAAATATGCAAAATCTTTTCTAAATGATAGTGCAGGAGCTACAAAATTTGAAATATCATCTTTTTGAAACACAATTAGATCAAATTTTTTATCACTTAAAAATTTATCCATAGTTTTCAAAACATTATTAGGATTCAACGCTTCTGAATTTTCTAAAGAAGCGTAAAAAATTTCATCACTACAAAGTTTGGATATAGCAGATTTTTCTCCTCCAAATACCAAGGAACTTATTTTATTTGTAGAACCAAGTTGATCAATAAATGAAAAAATTTCTAAAGAGGATTCATCTAAATCATCATTTTCATTTATGATTACGGATAAAATATTCATATCTAAATAACTCCCTCTGCCTTTAATTTAGTTATTAGATTTATAGCTTTTTCTTTATTTGAATTTCCCTCAATGATTTCAACATTATTTTCATTTTCAGGAAAATATATTTCTTCAATTTTCACTTTAGGCTTAATATCATTTTGTTCTAATTCAAGTTCTTCTAATAAAATTTTCTTAATTTGTTTTTTTGATGCTTCCATTATTCCCTTTAAGGTTGGATATCTAGGGTCTCCAACTTGGTTTCCGGTAGTTACAACTAAAGGCATTTTAGATTCTACTTTCTGAAATCCATCAGTAATAATTCTTTCAATTATGATTTTTTTATCAATTTTCTTTATATTTTTTACGATGTTTACAAGAGGAATGGAAAGAAATTCAGAAATTCCAAATGGTACGCTAGCATTATCAAAATCAGAGGCATGTCTACCACAAAAAATAATGTCATATGGACCTGTCTTGAGTATCATTTTACTAAGAACTTTGGCTATTCCTTTTATGTCCATTTTTTCAATAGATGGGTCTTCACAAGTAATTAACTCATCAGCTCCCATAGCTAATGGTTTCTTTATAACGTCACTTGTTAAATTATTTCCTACAGATATTATGGTAACTGATGACTCCTCAAAGTTTTCAGAAAATCTCAAGGCAAGTTCTACTGCGTTCAAGTCAAAGCCATTAACTATATTTGAAATATTTTCTACAGGTAATATTTTTTTACTTTGATTGTCTATTTGAAGCTTATTCGAAGGAATATCCGAATCAGGAACTTCTTTTATACATACACATATTCTCATTATTTATTTCTTTACTCGAAATTTATTACCTTTTAGATTATTATAAACTTCTATCAGGCTCAATAGTTATGTAATTAACTCATTTATACTTTTAGAATACAGATATGAAAACCTTACGAAAAGCATTAGATCAGCTATCAATTGATTACGACGAAAAAAAAATTGATAAACTTTTACTTTTTTACGAAGAAATTATTAATTCATCAAAAAATTTTAATTTAACATCATTAAAATCATGGGATGATATAAGAAACACTTTATTCATAAGATCATTGAGATATGCTTATCTAATTAATAATGAGTTCAGTCACATAAATTTTTTAAAAAACAATAAATTAAAGATTCTAGATTTGGGAACTGGAGCTGGAATACCTTCTATTCCCATAAAAATCCTGTATCCCAATATGAACCTTTTCCTTGCAGAAGCGTCAAAAAAAAAGTGTGAATTTCTAGCTAAAGTTTCTGAAAAACTACAACTAAATAATGTTTATATACATAATCAAAGGGCAGAAATATTAGGACAATCAGAAAGCAGAGAGTCATTCGATTTGATTATTACTAGAGCTTTAGCAAAATTACCTACACTGGCTGAACTAACTATACCACTGTCAAAAGTTGGGGGAGTTATCATTACAGCTAAAGGTGATTATCCATCAAAAGAAATAGCTGAATCTAAATTTATAACAAGTAAACTTGGGATCACAAATAATATAAGTAAAAAGATAAATATACCAACTTTCTTACCTGAAGATAATTTTATAATTTGGGAAAAAACGGCAAAGTCTCCACCTGAATATCCTCGAAGAGACGGCATACCCAAAAAAAAGCCAATAATAAACTAACCAAACTTTTTTGATACAAAATATCATTTATTAGATTTATATTAGATTTATATTTTTCAAAATTTAGGCGTATAATGTTAAACATGAAAATAAATAATGATATTTTGTATCAATTTAATTATCAAATCGACAATATCATTTTTAGTAAAAATTTATTATAGGAGAAAATAAAAAATGCATAAAAAATTTTTTAGAGTAGCAATGATATTTGTTTCATTGTTCATTATTGCTTGTAGCTCGACTGAGGAAAATTCAATTGATGTTGTAGCAAATGATTCTAATGAAACTATTGAAAAACTAAATGTTTTAGCGACAACGCCAATGCTTGCAGAATATGTAAGACAAATTGGTAAAGATAACATCAATCTTGATATCTTGATGCCTTATTCTGCTGACCCTCACAGTTTTGAGGCATCTCCACAAGATGCAAAGAAAATTGCAGATGCAGATTTAGTATTTTATGTAGGTTTAAAATACGAATCTAACGGTGTTGTGGAATTATTGGAAAACTCAGTAAGTTCTGAAAACATTTTGATTGAAGTAGGACAAGCTATAAACCCCATAGAATTCTCTGAAGAGGGTCATGATGACCACGAAGGACATGATCACGGAGATGAAAAGCATGAAGACGATGATGACCACAAAGGACATGATCACGGAGATGAAAAGCATGAAGACGATGATGACCACGAAGGACATGATCACGGAGATGAAAAGCATCAAGACGATGATGACCACAAAGGA
>Ga0208127_1000129_pt1 | contig 37218 bp, 31 predicted proteins | sample ETNtaG_6_FD_185751 | JGI IMG/M metagenome (GOLD analysis project Ga0208127, IMG submission 185751) | Marine microbial and viral communities from oxygen minimum zone, Eastern Pacific Ocean - ETNP201306SV45 (SPAdes) (version 2) | ecosystem: Environmental > Aquatic > Marine > Oceanic ... | reverse complement strand
AACAGGCACACGCCAGTCCTCGCCTTCGGGACCAGATAACATCGTGGAATCCCAATCGCCCATGGTCAACCTCCATCGTTGTTATTGAAAATCACTACGCTTGTTGCAACCATCAAGAGACGGATTTGGTTTGCGTCAATTCAAATGGAGCAGTTTGTGCTAATCGTTCCTCAGCAATTTGGCAATATTCTGACGACAAATCGACGCCGATGTAGGTCCTACCTGTCTGTTTGGATGCAACACACGTCGTTCCTGAACCATTGAAGGGATCGAGGACAACATCGCCAGCAAAGGTGTACAACTCAATGCATCGTCGGGGAAGTTCGACTGGGAAAGGTGCAGGATGATTGACTCTGCTTGCACGTTCCGTCGCAAATCTCCAGATTGACTTCGTATGGTCGATGAATTCCTGTTTCTCGATGGTATCAATCCGCCCATTCTCTCGTTCTTTCTTTGAACGTGGCATCTTGTAATCGCCCTTCGAAAAGACTAGGAGATACTCATGGATGTCTCGTAAACATGGATTGGAAGCGCTTTGGAACGATCCCCATGCGCAGGAAGAACCGGCACTTGCGGATTTATCCCAGATGATTTCTCCTCGCATCAAAAAGCCAATATTCAGCATGATGTTGTTGATGTGCGTTGAAAGTGGAATGTACGGTTTACGACCAAGATTTGCAACATTGACAACCATTCGCCCACCAGGGGAGAGGACTCGATAGCACTCAGCGAAAACCTCCTCAAGCAACTGAAGATATTCTTTCAACGACAAATCGTCATCGTAAACTTTTGAGGCATTGTATGGTGGCGATGTGACAACCAATTGCACACAATTATCAGGCATTGGTAAAGAACGAGCGTCTTGTTCAAGAACGACATTTGCAAACTGTTCTGGAAGTTCTTGTTCAGGGCCGACATCCCGGCTTGAAGCAAGATCTGCGTTCATTCGGCTGTTGTAATAGGTGGATGAATCGTGGCTTTCTCGCTTTGAAACTCCGAAGGCAGACGTTGCAGTACTCGCGCGATGTCGAGCACCTCCGAGCGATGAGTCATCGCTTGAACGCTTTGCCATGAGTTCAACAACGTTGGTAACCTTATCACTTTTCGCGCTTCCACACTGCTATACACGCGCGTTTTCTTACCCGCAAACATATCTGGAGACGTGGTAAGACTCCTAACAACGGCAAGTGTTCATCATCATAACCAGAATCAAAAACTCCCTGCACGTGGGTTAAACAATGGCGAACGTCCTAACATTGGACAACATCAACGTCGAGGGCAAGACCGTTCTTGTTCGCGTCGATATCAACAGTCCATTGGACCCTTCGACCAAGGCCTTTCTTGATGATACGCGCATTCGTGCAATCCTTCCTACAATCAACCGATTGTCGAAAGCAAAAACGGTCTTGATTGCTCATCAATCTCGACCAGGAAAGAACGATTTCACCAGTACCTTAGGTCATGCTCGTGAGTTAGGACGTCTTTTGGGACGACCGATTAAATGGGTTCAAGATATTCATGGTGAGAAGGCGATGAACGCCATTGAAGCGATGAAAAATGGCGATATCCTCATGCTTAACAACATTCGAATGGATCCTGAAGAAACAGGAACAAAAGGCGATTCACTCGCACTCTCTGAAACAAAACTGGTCCAAGATTTGGCAAGCGTAGCCGATGTCTTTGTCAACGATGCATTTGCATGTGCGCATCGTAATTCGCCGAGTATTGTTGGGTTCGCACATCACTTGCCTTGTGTTGCTGGCGAGTTGATGGCGCACGAAATTCGTCAACTCGATCATGCTCTTGAATCGCCTGCTCGCCCATGCATCGCAGTTCTTGGTGGTATCAAGGTGGACGATAGCATCGATGTTGCATTGAACATGCTGAACAACAAGATTGCGGACGAAGTGTGGCTTACCGGAGGCGTTGCAAATCTTGCAATTCATCTCTCTGGACACGATATTGGAGAAGGCAATGTCACATTCCTCAAGAACGAATTAAAGGATGCTTGGGAGCCAACCGTTGATGCTGCGAAGTCACTGCTCTCAACCTATGCAAACAGCATTGTTCTTCCCGTTGATGTGGCGGCCAATGTTGAAGGAAATCGAATCGATTTGAAGGTTGAAAAATTACCAATTCATGCTCCATTATTTGATCTTGGTTTACAATCAATACGCGCTCTTTCAACTCGGATTAAAGAAGCAGGAACGATCATTCTCAACGGTCCTGCAGGCGTGTTTGAACTTCCTGATTTTGCACTCGGAACCATCGAGATGCTGAGTGCATGTGCAGAAACCAAAGGCTATGCACTCATGGGAGGAGGTCATACGGCCACGCTTGTGAGTCAACGTGGAATGAGCGATAAGATGGGGCATGTTTCAACGGGTGGTGGAGCTTGTTTGGATTACATTGCAGGACGAACACTTCCTGGAATTCATGCGCTCGAAGTAAGTGCACAACAATATCAATTGGAAATTACGCCAATTCTCCACGATGAATAAGGAGCCACAGGGGAGACTCGAACTCCCGACCTTCTGATTACGAATCAGACGCTCTACCAACTAAGCCACAGTGGCGCTAATTGGGGGCATGAACGTTCGGTCATAATTCCACCGATTCAAACACTAGGCTCTTGAAGAAGCATCAACAGGCGCAAACATGGGCGATGATTCTTCGGTTCGTTATACCAACACCGTCCTGTACGATGATCATTTCAACAAAGTGGTCGGAGACGTACTGCTTCATAGCGATGGTTCGTGGTCAAATTCGAACGGAGATGAAGATGTTATCGAAGAGATCGATGGTTCCAATCGCGTTATCACACGTTCCCTACAGAACTGGCATACGCACCTTGCTATGCAGTTGAATGCACGTGACTTTAGCGACGGGTATCCGCTTCATCGGTGGCTCAATGAAGCTATTTTTCCAACGGAAGCACGCATTACACCTGACTACGTCCGAATCGGAACCAGTGCTGCTGCGGCTGAAATGATTCGTACAGGTTCAACCTTCGCAGCTGACATGTATTTCTTCCCAGCCGTTACAGGTGAAGTCTTGACGAATGCCGGACTTCGAGGTCTCATCGGCGGACCAGTAAGTGATGCTGCACTTCCTTCCCATGATGATGCAGAATCTGCACTCGCTGAACTTGATCAACTTCTTTCTCAAAACAGTGATGATGATCTCGTCCAATATGCAATTGCAACACATTCCGTCTACTTGTGTTCACAAGAGACGTTGCAACAAGCCAGCGACCTTGCTCAGCGTCGAAATGGACGTCTTCACATTCACGTTAGTGAAACTCGAAAGGAAGTAGCAGATTGCAAAGATGCAAACGGATTGTATCCTGTTGAATATCTTGATTCCATTGATTTCATTCAACCAGGAACCATCTTCGCGCATGCTTCTTGGGTGAAAAAGAACGAAATTCGAATTATGGCTGAACACAACGTCACAGCTGTTCATTGTCCTTCATCAAACATGAAACTCGCTTGTGGAGGTACACTCTCGTTCCCGCCATACCGAGATGCTGGCGTCGATGTACGTATCGGAACCGATGGTGCTGCATCGAGTGGTAATGGATTGAATCTCTTGCATGAGGCTCGTCTTGCAAGCCTTGTTCAACGCCATGATCATTGGGATTCAACGCTCTTACCAGCACAAGACATCTTCAAGATTGCAACCAAAGGAAGTCAGGACTGGGTCGCTTGGAATCTTGATGATATTCGAATGCGACCACTTGGTCGTTCGAACAATCGCCACTTAGCGAATCTCATCTACAATGGTGGAGATTGTCTCGATGTTTGGGTCAACGGACAAGCATTGAGAAAGAACGGTGAAACACTCACGCTCGATGAAACGAACATCATCAACGAATTGGATGAAGCGGTTTATTCGTATTACGAAGATGTCGAGTGATTATTCTCGGCCATAATACATCAGTACTGCACCGATGAAAACTGCACCAACCGAAATCAATACGCTCAGTAAGGAGTGACCAAGATCGACCGTATACTCAACAAGGACTTGAGATCCAGCAGGAATGCCACTATCCTTTGCTCCAAGCGCAGCATAGTAGGTACCAGATTCCATTTTCCACGTAAAACCATCACTTGCTGAAGCTGTGGAATCACCTGCAACCAATTTGATCGAAGAGCCATCACAACCAACACCATTTGCAAAATAGGTTGGAACATCTTCACAGCGTTTCTTTTCGTCTTCATCGACCAAACCAATCCAGACATCATCTCGGTCCCAAGTAATGGTCACTTCTGCTGATACGAAAGGTGAAAGGACGTTCTCGGGGAGTGGTTCATCTGCAAAAAAGGCTTGATTGGTCGCAGTAGGCGTTGGTACATCTTCAATCTCTCCAGTGAACGTGTATCCAATCATTCCTGCTATGAGAAGAAGAATGCCAAGCACAACAAACACTGCGCCTGCTTTCCCTTTCGAATCGAATGAGTTCAACATCATCAAACCTCAAAGAATGAGAGAGCAAGAATAACATAACACGCAAGCAACATCACGCCTTCAAGCCAGTTGGTTTTGCCATCGTTGAGAATAAAGTTTGCAACGAGTACGGACATGAATGTTGCAGCCGTTTCAAGAATACCAAATTCAAGAGAAAGTGACACGCCCATAACCCAAGCAAAGAGGACCATCAATGGAGCAACAAATACAGCGATTTGAACGCTTGAACCAATGGCAATGGCGAGTGAAAGATCCATCTTGTCCTTTCCTGCAACCAGAACAGCAGTGAAATGTTCTGCAGCATTTCCAAAGAATGGGAGCAAAATAACACCGATGAACAGTGTTGGTAAGCCCCATCCAGCTGCAGCTTTGTCCACACTATGGACCAACACTTCTGCCATCCATCCTACAAGGACGGTTGCAAGAATGAGAAGAATCCAAGCGTCTTTGGTCGTCATCTTCGGTTCTTCTTTTTCCCCTGCTTCAGAAGAAACATCGAAGAGATGTGAATGTGTCTTGAATTGGAAAAAGAGCGACAAACCGTACATGGCGAGAAGAACCATCGATGCATAACGTGACAAATCGAGGATGTCCGAATCTGCACCAGTATGGGCAGCAGCGGCTGGAATGATCAAAGCAAGAACTGCAAGCAAGAGCAAACTGCCGTTCATTGACAGTGCTTCTTGATTGAAGGTTTGTGTTCGATGGTTGTAGCCACCCCATAACAAAGCCAATCCCAAAACGAGGAGAAGATTTCCAAGGATGCTTCCAATCAAACTCGCTTGAACCAATTGAATCATCACATCTGCTTGGTCAGCATGCTGTGCAGCAGTCCATATTGCAAGGCTTGCGATGATGATTTCAACAGCATTACCAAATGTTGCATTGAGCAAGCCTCCAAGATTCTCGCCAGCCCTCAACGCAATTTCTTCAGTAGCATGACCCATAAGGAAAGCCAATGGCATAATGGCGATCATCGAAAAGAGAAATGTCATCTCAACATCGCCTTGATGTTGAAAATAGAGCGTTAATGGAACTGCAAGGAGCAGCCAATTCAATCGATTTTGAAGCGGATTAAACGCATCAAGAACGGAGTGATGATGCTCAATATGTTCAGCCATTGAACTGCACCTACCGATCAATCATCGCTCTTCTTTCGGCGAACTGGACGCTTTCGGGTTGGTGCGGCCTTTCGAGCAGGTCGCTTACGAACTGGACGTTTACGTGGTGTTTCGTCGTCGTCATCGTCGTCATCATCGTCGTCATCGTCATCGTCGTCGTCATCATCGAGTCCAGCCCAGGAGAGGTCATCATCGTCATCATCGTCGTCGTCCTCTTCTTCCTCGACCTTCTTCTTTCGACGTGTCTTTCGCTGGACTACATTAACTGCAAACGGATCGTCTTCTTCTGGTTCAGGTTCAGATTTGTTTTCTTCCTCTGGCTTTGATTGGGCTGCAGAGCCCGTACCTGTAATGTCATCCATGTCCACTTCTTGGGTTGTTCCAATAAATTCGGACATCCAATCATCGTCCTCATCATCGTCTCCGCGCTTCTTCTTCTTCGGCCCAGTCAGGCTCACTTGCACGATCAACAAGGCGACGACGAAAATCACAACGTTCACGGCAACTGCAATCCAAACCAAAACGTAAGGTGGCTCGGTCATGGATGGTGTAACAATTTCTGGTTCAGGTTCTGGTTTGAGATTTTCTTCAAAGGTACAGACAGTTTCACCTTCGAGGTTGTTTCGACAGTAATCGACAACGAAGACAACTTGTGCAGTCTTTGTGTTTCCAGCCGTATCAAGGCCACGAACAGTGATGGCATGCTGTCCCGCATCAAACGTTCCTGCTGAAAACTCCATGTCACTCACAAGCGATGTACCATCGCCGTTGACATCGGTAATACCTTCAGCAGTGGCCCAAGGCGATGTGCTGGTTACACCCGTAAGTCCTCCATAATTGAAGGTGAATCGATATTGAAGTTCAGCGATTTGAACATCGTCTTCTGCAGCAAACATCAGATTGATTTTGTTCCCATAGAGATACTTCGATCCCTCAGATGAAGGCGAAGGAGCATAGACCGCTATGGTCGGTGATTTTGCATCGATCTTAAACGATGTATTCGTGATAAGTCCTTGATTGTCTGCCTCATCAACAAGGGTAATTCGAATGGAAAGGTCACCAGCAGCTTCTGTGTTTGAAATCCTAAACTCATAGGTGTATTCGGGCCCCTTCTCATCATTGTTCATGTTGAGGCTAATCTGTGTCATCTCTGCCCCATCGCCCGTTTCATTGTAACCAGCAGATGAAAACACCTCAATAACTGGAGGAGCGGTAAGGAGTTCACTCGCCTCGATTTTCACCGTGTAAAGACCTGGTACCAAGGAAGGGCTCGTGTATGGAACGCCTTCCTCATCGGTCAACTCCATCTGAACTGTTGGAGCTTGTGCATCTTCACGAACCAAACGAGAATTACCGGTCATTCCTTCAATGATTTCAAGATTGCAATTGTTGAACTGATCGCAAACGGTAATCGCATAGTACGCGTCTTGTTCAGAACCGGCTTGGATTGGAACGTTTCGAATGACTGTCGGTGATGTATCGAGGCCAGATTGGATATCATCGAGCACAAGTTCCCAACCATCATCATTGCTCGAACTGATGGATGATTCCTCAAACGGATTTCCACTATGGCGCCAAATCTGGTATGTTTCACCCAACTCTTGCAAATTGCCCCATTCCATAGCAACGATTCCAAGATCACCACGGCTTTCATCGTTCACGATTGAAGTTCTTAGTGGAGGCGTGATATCGATTTCAACAGGTCCGAAGGAATTCTGATTCAAGCCCAAATATTCGTAGGAACCGTTGGTATGAATGTACTGGGCTTCACTTGTGACATAAATGTACCAATTGAGTACTGCGCCTGATTCTGAAACAATTTCAGGTCCAATAACGATGTCGAAGATTTCGGTATTATCGTTAACAAATCCATGATAGGTTGTTTGTGTAGCAAACTGTTGGGTGTTTGTTGGGACACCGTTGCTCGAATAGATGTGGTAACGCTCTCCTTCGACACCGAGTTGGTCGTTCCACGTAACACGAATGGTTCGGTCACCGATAAATTCTGCATACACATTTGTCGGTTCCTTCTCCCAATTACTAAACGCATCTTCTTCAACGGAATCGCAAGAATTTCCACTTGTTGTAGCATCGAACAAACCGATGGCATCAACGGTTACAACACAGTAATAGGCCCATCCAAGTGTTCCGATAGGAAGTGAACGTTCGTATGTGTATGGGCTGTTTGAATCCTCGAGTGGTTGATCTTCATACACAGAACCGAGGAACGTTACACCCGTATTGTAAATCGATGAAAATGGTGCTCCAGAAACATAGAGATCGTATCGCTCACCAGTCTCTCCAGGAACACCATACCATGTTGCTACAGTTTCACCAGTACCGTCACTTTCCGATGTTGTTGCTACTGAGAAAACGGTGACATGAGTTGGTGGGCGATTATCTTCGAGAATTGGTTGTGTGAGTGCATTGTTCGACAAAAATCGTAGGTCGACAAAATCTTCCCCTGGCCCAGTCTTGTTTGGAATAAAATACGTGATGGCATAATACGCTTCTTCGTTTGTATTTGGAGGTACTACGTGAACGTACGACTCCAGATCAGAACTGATGTTCGCAATCAGTGTAGCGACCGTGAGCCCTTCATAGACCAAACCACCATTGCTACGAGATATTTCAGCGGTTGATCGCCAAATGAGAATGGTTGTGTTTGGCAACGCAGGGTTGGTATTCGGCAAATTCGGAGAATGATAGTTGATCCACGTGAGTGTGGTTTCGCTATCAGCAAGCGAATACGATGCTTGGAAATACAATGGGGTTTCGACTGGAGAAGTCACTTCTTCGACACCGATGGTAAGAGATGAGACATCTGGGTCTAGTTCTTGGTGGACAACGGTCGTTCCATCATCATCCCATTCAATGGTCACAGCATAGTAGAATGTATCATTGGTCCCAGCTTCGACAAGATAATCCACGCTGTGACCTGGATGTTGACCGCCGCCAGCTGAACTCAAACAATTTGCATACTGAACATAGATGTTCGCTTGGCATGCCACGACCGAGTCAACAACTTGTGCGACATCGATATTCAAGGATGTAATCGGTTCAGAATGTCGATGAACAATGTAGGTTGCTGAATGATAGAATGGAACGTTCGTGTTGTAGGTGTCAATGTTTTGCCATGTAATGGTCGTCGTCTCTGAAACTGGGTCAAAGGTTGCAGCAATATGTTGTGCTTGCAGGTTGTCTGGGTTCGTATCCGCAGCAGTCGAAACTGGTGTCAGTGGAACAAGCATCAGCATCATGAATATTACCATGATAACAGCCTTCGGTTGGAGACTACGGTTCAGCGCGTTCGCACCCATCACGTAATACGTCGCTGCCGCCTGTTAAGAGTATAACGCATGATGTGTGGGGCAAAGATGCTATTTCTCCGCCCTCTTTTCATTCCGATTCGTCTTGGTTTGGTTGGGCGAGCGGTTGCTCTTGATCCAAAGCGATGATTTCCTTCCTTGCTTGCGAATAGCGAACGAAGAAGGTATAGATTCCACCAAGCCCAGAGACGATAACGATGACCGAAAGCGGGTTCATTTCGAGATGATCGAAAGGAATTGGCGCAGAAGAGTAATCTTGAACCCCGATCAACCAGAAAATTCCTGTCAAAGCAAGTGCTGCAATTGTCAAGATGGTGCGGTCTGCTCGTGAAAATCCGCGATAGTTTCGCCCTCCACTGACGGCTTGTGCCTGTGTCCCCATGTAAGAGCCAAGAAGTGTAAACCAAGCAGCAGCCCAACCGAGAACAGGATCGTTGACCCATGCTACACTCGATGCGATGGCAATCACCCACATTGCATCGAGAAGACGATCGAGCGTGTGATCAAGATAGTCTCCCCAGCGAGTCACTTGTCCCGTTTGTCGGGCAAGTTGTCCATCGAGACCATCGAGGATCATCGAGAATGTGATGAGGAGCGCTGCACCGATGAGCATCAATGCTCCAGTATCGCTTTTCGGAGCCGTAAACGCAAGGAAACTTGCTGCAACACCAATCGGTAGAGCAAGCCAAGTAAGGACTGCTGGATTGGTGCGGCCCAAGCCAGAAACAAGTGGTGAAGCGATGGATTCCCACCGTTTCCTGAGTTGTTCAAGCGCCATCTGTATCACGCCAACGAAGGGGAGAAGGGTCATATGCTTTCGGCAACATCTTCGGCGTTCATCCAGTCTTGAGCACGATGAATCGCATCTTGGACCGATTCATCACAATGCTCACTGGAAAGAAACCGTAAAACATGCTCAACATCAATGGATTCATTCGTCGTATCGATTTCAAGAACACCTACTTGCGGATGGAGGTTCACCAAATCGGACCATGTGCCAGCAATGAGTTCCCATTCAACATTTGACTCGATCTTTTCAGCCCCATAACCACCGCGCTGCTCAAGTCGTTGACGCAAAACATCCGGCGCACAACGAAGGACGATGGCAGCATCGATTGTACAATAATGAGAGAGATGCCCATCAATAATGCAGGTTTTATCACCAGACCAAAACCACTCAGAAAGTTTCGAAGTCTCAATAATGTTCACGCCAGATTCTCTTATGAGTGCATCGACCTCTTTAGCGATATCTTCCAAGCGGATGATGTTCAAACCGTGCTGCTTCAATGCTTCAGCCAGTGTTGACTTCCCTGTTCCGGGAGATCCTGTCAATGCTACGACTCTTGGACACATCCCACTTCGATTGAACCAGAAGACGTGAAGAATTAAACATGAGGTTGGGAATCATACAACATGCCCGCAATTGCACTTGTCCTCCTTTCTACGGAACCGGGGCGAGAGCAAGATGTAGTCATGACGTTGAAGAGCATGCCTGAAGTTTCAGAAGCGATGGTTCTGTTCGGAGAATATGACGCTTATTGCAAAGTAAGCGTGGATGATTTTTCCGAATTATCAAGACTTATCTTAGCAAAAATCAGAATCATCGATGGCGTAGTGGATACGACAACACTTACAGCAGCCACTGAAGGACAATGAGGTGAAGTTATGTTTGGAATGTCCGATCCGAATCAAACGCTTGCCCAAATGCTTCGCTATTTTGAGGAAGGGCGCTATGAGATGGTTGAGGTTATGGCGACCGAGTTCACATCGATGTTGTTATCGAATAAACAACGTGATGGGGCCACACAAACCCTCTTGGTCAAAGGCGTTCGAATCCTTGCAGAAGTTCTTTCGATTCGAGACAAGCATAAATTGGCAATACAAGCAACATCGGTTCTTCTTCGAGAGCGGAAGAAATTGGAGAAAATATTGCTCCAAAATGCGCCTGAACTTCTAGCAAAACTCACGCCAATGGAACAAGATTATCGAACAATCGGCCAAGTGTACATGAAGGCTGGAAAAAGCAGTAAAGCTCGGAAATTTTTCATCAAGGCAAACAAGGATACGCCCGGAAATGTTGCTGCACTCGTCGCTCTGTGCCAGGTTGATGGAGTGAAGACAAAACATGCTGCTCTGCTCGCATCTGCAATCAAATCCGCAGGCCCAGTCATTCTGGAGAACGGGGCTTACTACATTCGTCCCCAACATGCACCAGGAAGTCAAATCGATCCGATTTTGGCCGTTCTTGAAACCTGTCAACGTCAACATCCGTCTTGCCAAGAGCAAGCAAACAGAATCCGCAAGGAATGCGATGAAATCGCAAACGGGGTACAAGCCGCAAATCAGCGCTTACAGACCGCAATGGACTCTTTACAACCAAAACACGACTACTACCAGTATTCATAGTTGGTAGCGAGGGATGGATTTGAACCATCGATCTCCGGGTTATGAGCCCGACGGGATATCCAGACTACCCCACCTCGCTAAGCCAAACGCCACAGTCCTTCCCTTTGAAACCACCGATGTGGTATTTTTTCATCCTCTTTCGGCATTGTCTTCTTCAAGGATGACGTCTAACCATAAGCATGGGCGGACGAGTAAGTGTTCTCTTCTTGTCGACCGTTCTCATGTGTTCCATGCTTGCAGGTTGTTTCGGAAATGACGATTCCGACGATGCGATGCGCATCGACCTCGTAGTTCATTTTGATGCGACCAATGGTACGATTCAACAATCGTTCATCGGCGGTTCACAAATTTCGTTTACGGGGGTAACCTTCAGTTTTGATTACGCATATACAACCTCTGATTATGGATTGGAGACTTTTTCTCTCGACCCTGGTGATGGGCGTCCAATTATTACCATTGACGCTTCGGAATCAGCAAACATTGACGTTGAATATCAAATTCATGGCTTGTACACCGTAGTACTAGGAGCAACGGACATCAATGACAATACTGTAAATCAGACCGTTGTTCTTCGAGTTGAACAAACCATCGAATGGAGTGAGGCAAATTCAGCAGATCCCGATGACATGGAAATCAATACAACTCCTGGGAATGAAGGTACTGGTCCAATGAAACTAGCGATTGATTCTACAGTTGAAAATCCGGACGGAATTTTTGGCGGAAGTCCCGTTACCGTATCGTGGGAACTGGTGGATCCAAACTCCGAAAGTAAAGGTATCAAAACAGAGCAAATCGCTGATGGCCAATCAGCGTCTTGGAAGTTCGATCTCAACTTCCCAATCGCCGGAGTGCACGATCTGATTGTAACGATTGACCAAGGACAAGACAGAATCAACATCAATCATGTTGTTGATCTTCTTTACGAGGAAGAAGAATCTGCTCCGAATCCGTTCGAATCGAATGATGAAACTGAAGAAGATGATTCTGAAAGTGAATGAAAAGTGAAAATCGCTCACATGCATGGACATCTCCCTTCAACTTTAGATTTCGCGAACCTTAACTCCCGTTTGTTGCTTGATATACCCTCAGCCATTGGTTTGGTATGAGTGATACAATGAGCACGAAAACAAAGAAGAAAACAACAAGTAAGAAGAATGAAGTTCCGGCTGAGGATGAAGTGATTCCAATGGATGCCGTAGATGAGGATGTACCTGAGGTCAAAATCGAGGACCTTCCAGGGGTTGGACCAGCAACCGCAGAGAAATTGCGTGAAGCTGGTTTCGATGAACTCCTCGCTCTAGCAGTCATGTCGCCCGCCGATCTCGCAGAACAAGCAGAACTTGGAGAAGCGGTGGCTGGTAAAATCATCAACGCTGCAAAGAAAATGGCGAACATCGGTGGATTCGTATCCGGTGTAGCACTTCTCGATCGACGTAGAGAAGTCCAGAAACTCTCCTCAAAGGTTCAATCGATTGACGACCTTCTCGGAGGCGGCTTTGAAACCCAAGCGCTTGTCGAAGTTTACGGTGCATTCGGATCTGGAAAAACTCAGATTGGGCATCAACTTGCAGTTAACTGCACCATGCCAATCGAAGACGGTGGATTCGATGGTGATGTGTTTTACATCGATACTGAAGACACCTTTAGGCCAGAACGAATTACACAAATGGCGCGTGGGCATGGCCTCGATCCGGATGCGGTCTTGAGTCGTATCCACGTCGCTCGAGCCTACAACTCCGCTCACCAAATGCTCCTCGCTGAGGAAATTAAGCGAATGAGCAAGGGCCTCAATGTCAAGATGATTATTGTCGATTCATTGACCAGTCATTTCCGTGCAGAATTTATTGGACGAGGAATGTTGGCAAACCGCCAACAAAAGCTCAACCGTCATCTCAAGGATCTCAAGCAACTCGCTGATGTGAACAACGCACTTGTATTGGTCACCAATCAAGTACACTCCAAGCCAGATGCAATGTGGGGCGACCCTACAAAGCCAATTGGTGGTCACGTTCTAGCTCACGCTTCGACATTCCGACTTTACCTTCGAAAAGCCAAGGGTGGACGACGTATTGCACGACTTGTTGACTCGCCAAACCTACCTGATGGCGAGTGCGTTTACCAGGTCACACAAGAAGGCCTCCGTGATTGATTCGTTGCGTGAAAAACCGCTTTCACGAAGCATGATTGTTGCAATACATTCAAGTTAGGTTGAGGCAAGATAAGTCTCATGCGCCATTTGATCGAACGTGTTTTGGAACTCTCCGATGATGAAGTTGTACCACAACTCGAACCGCAACCAAGTGGACAAGGGACCGATGAAGAGTTACGTGCACTTCTGGAATCTCTCCAACCTCGAATTCGTGTGTATGGAGTAGGCGGGGCTGGATGTAACGCAGTTGGTCGTCTTGATGCTGAAGGGTTGTTTGAGAATTCATTTGTAACGGGTTATGCGATCAATACAGATGCACAGGCGCTCCTGATGTCCCCTCTTGAACACAAAGTCCTCATTGGACGTACAGCACGTGGACGAGGAGCAGGCGGAGATCCAACCAAGGGTGAAGCTGCAGCATTGGAATCGGAAATGGCACTACGCGGCATAACCACGGACACACAACTTGCAATCATTGCAGCGGGCATGGGCGGTGGTTCTGGTACAGGTGCTGCAGGACATATCGCTCGTCTTGCAAAAGAGCAAGGGGCCATGACCATCGCGGTCGTTACCTATCCATTCCAATCAGAAGGGGCAACTCGGCGTGAAAACGCAGAGTGGGGTCTTGAGCGATTGAGAGAATACTGTGATACCATTCTTGTGATTCCAAACGAGCGCTTGCTCGAGATTGAGGGTGTGAAGGACCTCCCTCTCGCTAGCGCATTCCGCGTAGGTGATGAATTACTTGTCCGTTCAATTATTGGTGTTACTGAACTCTTGACTCGAGATGGAATGGTCAATCTTGACTTTGAAGATTTGAAGGCCGTTATCCATTCTGGTGCTGGCGTTGCAATGATTGGGTTGGGTGCTGGTTCTGGCCCTGGTCGAGCTGAGGAAGCCACCCTCGAAGCATTGCATTCACCGCTACTCGATATCGACTTTAGTGATGCTCGTGGAGCCCTCATCAACGTTGTTGGAGGGAACAATCTCACGCTTGGTGAAGCCGAGCGCTGTGCTCAAATCATTACCGAACGAATCTCGCCCCATGCCAAAATTATCTGGGGTACCGCTGTTGATGAAGAACTCGATGATGAAATCCGCGTCATGCTCGTCCTTACGGGCGTCAAGAGTGAACAAATTCATGGCTCTTCAGAACGACGACAACTCAAGGCACTTCGAAGCAGTACAATCGAGTTTGTGAATTGATTAATCACGTAATGTGATGATCAGAATACTGCTCAGAGCCAGCAACAACACCATACCAACAGCGTAGTCCGTTGGGGCGAAATTATTTGCTTGTTCGGAAAGCATTTCTCCATCATATTGAGTACCAGGAAGACGGATGCTGAGTCCATTCCATTCGTCTCCAGAACTTGCCTGATTTCCATTAACTGCATTTACATGGATTGTGAAATCGACAAACGTGCTGTTGTCCAGAGGACTTGTGAACGAAAAATTCCACATCCGCCATGTGTTTCCTGATTCTGTATGCGTCCATCCACCATCCTTTGGCTGTATCAATCCCTCTTCCTCATCAAAAGAAATCATTCCATCTGAGATCAAGAGTCGAAACCCTCCAACAGGTTTTCCGCTTTCCATCGGAATATTTTCTGAAGTCAACTCTATGGAGAAGTTGTAGGTTGTATTTGATTCAAAGAAATCTGGAAGCCCTGTTACAAGAAGTGAGGTATCTGAATTCTTTTCTCCATGACATAGGCAACCCTCGTCTGCTGATGTGCCAATACCGCCTGGAGCAGATGTCGCAAGTGGGAGAAAAAGAGCGAGGATAACTAACGTCAACATTGCTCGCAACGTTATCCCTCAGTTTTACCAAAAATCGCCTCCATTTGAACCTTCATGTTGGAGCAATGTGAACAATACTTCAAAAGTGGACCGTGTCAAAGTGTTAAATGATAACATGGAATTTGAACAAGTCATCACTCAAGAATTTGATGCGGACGATATCGATATTTTCGCTGAACTCGGTGGAAGTCAAGCAAATGAACAACCAACATCAAACCCATTGCATAGCATACTGTTGGAAGAAGAAATGGGATCTGTGGAAGTTGATCCGCAACTCGTTGCAGAATTGCTCCAAGTTCTCGCCCAACACAATATTCGTCAACAGTCCAACAATGACAACAATACGTTGCCAGAGAGTGTCCAAAACGTTAACATGAATTCTGCTCGAGTTACGCACATCGATGATGAATATCGGCTCTCACTTCTCGTTGAACTTCAAGGCAACCAACAAATCCGACCATGTGTTCGAGCGAGTCATAATGCTGGCCAATTTGACCTTGTTGAAGAACAGAACATTCCGTCAAAGTGGAAGCCTCTGTACGATCTCCTTGAGAATGCCTTCAAACAGGCGATACAGACGCTGCGAACGAGTTCTTACTTTTCGTGAAGAATCAAATCCCACGTGATTTCAATATCCTTGCTTAAGGAATTGGATACGGAACAATATTTCTCATGGGACTTTTCGATTGTTCGACGAACCAACTTCTCAGGGACATCCCCTTCAACGTGGTAAATCATCTTCACATTGGTGAAGGAGCGAGGGTATTCATCGCGTCGATCTGCATCCAAATCAACCCAAACCTTTCCGAAATCTCTGTTTTTCAAACCGACAACAACATCGACGATCGAGCAAGCACCAATCATTTGCAAGAAAATTTGCATGGGCGAAGGGCCCTCTTCCCAATCAACATCAATGGATTGCCCTCGCTCGTTTTTGCAGTCGAGTTTGGTTCCGCTGGACCAATGTACACTTCCTCTCATAGAAACGACTCCATCGGTTGGTTCTTCAAGTGGTTATGGGTGGAGCAGTTTGAGAGATATGAGCGGCGAACCTGTTGTCATGCAAAATGGAAAACTACACATCCCAAACAATCCGATTATTCACTACATCGAAGGCGATGGAATTGGCGTGGATATCAGCCCTGTCATGATTTCAGTCGTTGATGCTGCTGTCCAGAAAGCATACAGTGGTGAGAAGAAAATCGCTTGGAACGAAGTTCTTGCTGGCGAAAAAGCATTCAACGCAACTGGCGAATGGCTTCCTGAAGCCACATTGGATGCTATGCGTACAGGTCTTGTTTCAATCAAAGGGCCCTTGACCACGCCTGTTGGAGGAGGTATCCGTTCTCTGAATGTTGCTCTTCGACAGAAGTTGGATTTGTTCGCATGTGTGCGACCTGTGCGATGGTATGACGGAACGCCATCGCCCGTCAAATCACCTGGCGATGTTGACATGATCATCTTCAGAGAGAACAGTGAAGACGTCTATGCTGGAATTGAATGGGAAGCAGGTTCAGACGGTGTCAAGAAACTCATTGACTTCCTCACCAATGAAATGGGTGTCGACAAGATTCGATTCCCAAATACATCGGGTATCGGAATCAAACCAATCAGTCAAGAAGGGACCAACCGAATCGTACGAGCTGCCCTCCAGTATGCCATCGATAACGACAAGGACAGTGTTACACTCGTTCACAAAGGGAACATCATGAAATTCACCGAAGGTGGCTTCCGTGATTGGGGCTATCAACTTGCAAAGGATGAATTCGGAGCTGTTGAACTGGATGGTGGACCTTGGTGCACAATGAAGAATCCAACGACTGGGAATGAAATCATCATCAAGGATGTTATTGCGGATGCAATGCTTCAACAAATTATCACTCGACCTGCTGAGTACAGTGTTCTTGCAACCATGAACCTGAATGGGGACTACATTTCTGATGCTCTTGCTGCTCAAGTTGGCGGAATTGGTATCGCGCCAGGTGCAAACATCAACTACGATACTGGCATCTCAATCTTTGAGGCAACGCATGGAACTGCACCAAAATATGCTGGTCAAGACAAAGTCAATCCAGGTTCACTCATCCTCTCAGCAGAGATGATGCTACGACACATGGGGTGGGGTGAAGCAGCAGATTTGATCGTCAAGGGAATGGAAGGTGCCATCAGTGCAAAGACCGTCACGTACGACTTTGAACGCCTTATGGACGATGCTACTCTGCTTTCATGCTCAGCCTTTGGTGAAGCACTCATCGCACATATGTGATGATGAACGAATCGGAAACGAATCTCAAGATTTGCGCAGCCATTGCTTCAGTGTTCGACTGTTCTTAGCAATTCCAAATCCAAACCGTTCCTCAAATGCGCGTGCAACGACGGTGAAATCGCCATCATGTGTTGCAACAACGATCGAACCAACATTATCGATTGGTAGATTCGAAAGAACTGCTGCATATTGCATAATCTTTCGATCAGGATTTTGTGGATAGATTTTCTTTCCATCGATTTCGGTTCGAATATTCTTGCCTTGGTAGTGTTGGCGCATCTTCGTTAATTCATCATAGATTTCTCCATGCTGGGTCAAGAATTCATCGACTGAAGTTTTGATTTCGTCACTAACCGCCTCAGATTCAATTTCATCAGAGTTTCCACCCCATGTACTAAATTCTGAGATGATTTCATCAACGATCGTTTTCATGTTGTCTGTTGAGATGGTTGATTCAAGCTCATCACTATCGACGAGGGCATTCTCAAATCTTGAACGGATATCGTTGATTGAACGGGCGATGTTTTCAACCTCACTTCGTACAACCTTCGGCAGCCACAAATCGACCTTATCATTTGATGCGAGATACAAGAGATATCCAGCAAAGTGCGAACGTTGATTGGTTGAATCTTCAAAATGATTCGACCGATTAATTCGCTCTTGAATTCGTTGATACAGTGCATCGATAACGATGTTGGTATCGACCAAAACAAGAGGTTTCAATGGAAGATGACGGAGATATCGGCGATCTGATGTCCGAATTTCAGATTGATGGCGATGGAACAACATTTTCTCCAAATTTGCAAATGACTTGTTTCGATCAGCAAAACGACCTGATAATTGCGCCCTTTCGAGAATTCGAAGTGCATCCAGAGGTGATGTCTCACTCGCCTGTTGTGCTAATGTATGTACTTCCATCGGATCTGGATGTCGCATGAGCATAATGTCTCGATATCGGCGATCAAAGGACTTCGAACTTTGTGTTCTATAATCGCGTTGTAAGGCATTGGTTGCTGCAAGAAGACGCCCAGTAAACGGCTCCTTTGGAAGTGGTTTTGGATGTTCATCTGGATACGTGTGCAATAGATCAAGCACATCCTCTTGGTACACCGTCTTGACCCTTGTACGTTCACCCTCTTCTGTTTGTTCAACATAGGTTTCTTGCTTCTTGACGAAATTCTTCAGCATCGATGTTGCCTTTGCAGTTTCTTGAATGGATGCTTTGTGTGAGACATCGAGATACAGTTGGAATCTTCTCGTAATCGCTGCGCGAAGGTTCGGATGTTCTGAAAGAAGTTGTTTGGCTTCACCCCATCTCTGATCAAAGGCAAAATGAATCAATGCCTTTCTGTATAGCATGATTTCCTCGTCGTATTGGAAAGAATCTGAGTCTGCGGCGCGCTTGAACAGACGTGCTGCTGAGAGGTTCTTACCTCTCGCCGCCTCAAGAGAAGCTTGAGAAAGAAGAGCCCAAATCGAACGCTGATGATGTTGCTGATACCAATGGACCAACGCCTCGATTCCAAGGTCAAATTCATACATCAATTCACGTACACCATCGACGATTGGGAATGGAATTGATGGTTGACCAAGGACAATTTCAAGCGTTTCTATGACCGTTCCAGAATCATCTCCACGTTCAAGTGATAATCGAGCATTGTTGAGACGAAGTTTGGAAACAATCGTTCTCAAAAGAGCTTCTCCAAGTCCAGTTATCTCTCCCTCTTCCAATGATTCGATCAGATTGCTCAAATGCTTCTCATCGACAAGATGTGAACCACCTGAGGAGAGCGCATTGACGATTTGATTGATGGCTTTTATTCCATTTTTCGATAACGATTCTGTCAATTCGAGTTTGCTTACGGATTCTTCAATTCGACCTTCAAGAAGGAGAAGAAGTTTGTACTCATCATCACCTATTGATTCGGGGACGTCTGTTGATTGAACCATCTGCAGTGCCTTTTTCCGTGCATCTCGGGCCTTTGTCCAATTCTCTTCAACATGACTTGCACTCAACAAATGTGCAACGATGAGTGTTTCATGGGGATGGGATGGAATCGCAATGTCATTATCGAGTAAGATACTCGACAATTCATCAAAGTTAAGGGTTTGAACAAAAACATGGACTGCAAGTGATTGAACTTCAAGCCAGCCCTCACCATCCTGTTCTCTAAGTAAAATCAGAGATTGTGCACGAAGCGTTATGGGAATGACCTCTTCGCAAGCGATGGATACTAAACCGCCCTCATCAATGTTGATCAAGTTTGATTCAAGCCAATCAAATGCCTCTGAATTATTCAGTTGAATCAAGAGAGGGAGAAGTTCGGAGGCATCCGAATCATGTTCAAGTGAAATCGACTTAATGATTTGAAGAGCGTCATCGGCTCGCTCTTCTTCGACATAGTGTTGAAGCATTTTCCAACGAATGACATCGACTCGATGTGTCGGTGCTTGTTCTTTTGAAAGGAGATCTAATCCAACTTCCAACTGCTCGGTTGTGGGATTCATCTGCTCGATAGGCCCGTTCAACCAAACCAATTTTAGCAATGCATGCCCCAAATCATCATCTCCTTGCACAAGATATGCATCATCCCATTCGATTCCCTTCTGAGTGAATGATTTCGCTAATTCATATCGTTCGGCGAGTGATTTGTTCGCCTTGCGAAGTCGTTCTAGAATGTCTTCAGTCGATGATTCCGTGTTAACTGCGATAAGGAACGAGACGAGCGAAAGTGAGCCATCAAACTCAAGCAAGAGAGGCTCCACATTCGGCCACTTTCCAGAAGAAAGTCGCTTGATCAGGCGCTTCATTGCGACGAGTTGCTCCGCAGTATATTCGCCATCTGGAATGGATTTGAACACGTCAAGACAAGATTGTAGATCGAATGGATCGATGGTAATTTCAGACAAATCAAATTTTGTGCTCACAGATTTTGTCTTGACTTCAGAAATCGGGCAGGCAGAAAATTGACCGAAAATATCGCAACGCTTTGCCATTTCATGCCAAACAGAATGAACGCCTTGCTCAAGACAAATTGTTCGTATTTCGGTTTCGAGTGAACCATGCTCATCATCTGACCAAACATCTGGATGAAGGAATTTGTTTACGAGAAGGAGTGCAAAGCGGAGAGCTGGAGACTCATCCTCCATTGCCTTGACGTCGTCTGGAGAAGGGATCGTTGATTGTTGCCGCCCTCGACGTCGCCCTCGACGAAATCGTGGTGAAGGTGCGATGGCCTCTCCATCCTCATCTTGGCCTGGCATCTCGGTTTCAAGTACGGCTAATTTTACCAATTCCTTCCATGGCTTTTCCATCAATGTAAATTCAGGGCATCGCCCAACGACATTGAGTCGTCGAGTCTTCACAGTCTTGAAACCTGCTTCAAGACAGGCTGCGAGATATGATTCTTGCATAGCGTCCCCACCATTCCCTCGACATCCACCCTTTGAACTCACCGACGAGGTCACAAGAGAAACGTAATTCAAGTCTACCTTTCGTCGTATAGTTAGGGGGAAGTGTTTTGCAAGTTCGCACCATCATTCTGCTGATTCATCCCGTACTTGCTGGAATCTTCGTCTTTTGGCTCATACGGCAATATGGTTGGCGGAAGCGAGGTATGGCCTTACGGGGAGAAGAACGCAAGGAAGCATTAGCACAACACCAGCGTCATGGAGAGTGGTTGCTTTGGGCAGGTATTTCTCTTGCAACTATCGCATTTATTGCTCGAGCAATATCTGGAATCATCGACAATGATGATTGGACGTCCAATCTCCTTCCACAAAATATCCACGGCTTTTCTGGTCCGATCGGGCTCATTCTACTGTGGCTTGTTGTCAAGTATGGACGAGGGACTGCGGAGAAAATTGAACAGAATGAATCCTTTGCAGTCGAGCGAACAAAACATGGCCGAGCCTCGGACATGATGATGGCATTGGTCATGATTCATGCCTTCTTGGGACTCATCTACACATTCCAAGTCATCTAAGGTTGCATTCGAAGTGAATGTTCTCGATCATCCCACATCGCTAACCATCTCGATAGATTCGATTCAAGACCCGGTGGTTGAATACGACATCCGCAGGCGTTTGCATGGCCTCCTCCATGTGGATCAAACTCTGTTGCAAGCCTCGATAAATCATATCGATCTTGCCCCTCTGGCAAAAATGAATTCGCGTAAAAACTCGCAGAAAGTGGTGGCCGTGATTTGTTTCCAATTTCTCCATCGCTATAGCCATGGATAATGCAACATGCGTCAGCATCCTTTCCAGAAAATGCTGTGATAAGATAACCGTTTGATCGATGCCCTGTATCTTCAAGACGGCAAATTGCAAGCCGGTTGACAATGGTCGTTCGTTCGGATACAAGTTTCATCAATTCTTCGCGAGATGTTCTAGCTTCGACCATTCGTTGTTGAATGGTTTCATCAGCATAAATTTCATCCATCGATGTGCATGTCTGGAATAAAGAAAGGAGATGATGCATGTAATCTGCATCATTGTAATTTAGTGTCCTCGAGAGTTGAAGCAGTGGCCCATCCTCCAGAAATGTTTCAAGAGAAATTCCACCTGAATCTAACGCATCAACAAGTGGCATGATGGCTTCAAGATGAGGGAATTCAAATTCTTCGCGGAACATATCAAACGCTAGACGTGCTGCTGATGGTGTATGATCCCAATGGACGATGCCTCCTTTTGATGTAAATTCTGCATGTTCAGAATCAGACGGTTTGTTCGTAAGGTGATGATCAAGATACCAGCCACTTTTGGGATGGAATGGAAGGTCAACCGTCACCGTTCGTTCGTCGATTAAATCGTCGATGATACCTGAACGGATCAAAGCAGCATGGGCAAAATGAACCTCCGCATCCGGATATGCTTTCTTCAAAACGACTGCTGCACACATTCCATCAAGATCCGAATCGGCGATGATTCGATGGACGTCTGGGTAAGTCGATTTGGCCGTCACGTTTCCTCGTCAAAATTCGACGTATATTGAACCTCTTGAAGCAACAACAAGACACGAAGATATCAAACCATATTGATTGCAGGACGAAATAGAGAGGGGTGCAATGGAGACGTCATGCGGAGTTGTTTTGGTCAACATCGATAGCATCTTGTTGCTCCAATATCCACAAGGCCATTGGGATTTACCAAAAGGTCACGTTGAAACGACGGATGTTGATTACATCGCAACGGTTCGACGTGAGTTGGCTGAAGAGACTGGAATTACCGACTTGGTTTTTGACGATGAATTCGTTGAGCGAACAGCCTATACATATCGCCACAAAGGTCGTAAACGAGACAAGGAAGTTTTCTGGTTCCTGGCGGAAACGGAAACGCTCGATGTGACACTCTCTCATGAACATCGAGACCATCTTTGGTTGGATTGGGAACAAGCACTTGCCCAATTAACGCATGATGAAACCCGAGCTGTTGTTCAAAAGGCGTGGGAGAAAATCAAGGCTTCAAGTTAGATGTGTTCAAGATCTGAATCATGCTCTGCTTGTCGAAGTATGGCACTAGCGATACCGTCTTCTTTACCTCTTTTTCCGAGTGGAAGCCACAACATCTCTTCCTCTCCAAGAACTGCAGTAATCCATCGGCTGAGCACAAACAACCAATCGGATAGACGGTTGATGTAAATCAAAACAAGTGGTCGAACAGAATCTTCACCTTCATTCTCGCGAAGATGAACAACGCCTCGCTCCAATCGACGGGCAACGGTGCGAGCATGATGAAGGACGGCTTGAGGTGGCCCTCCAGCAGGGAGGATGAATGATGTCAGAGGTTCAACTTGTGTCAGCCAAGCATCCATATCTGAGACCAATGTATCCGCTTGAGCCTCATCGATGAGAGCCATATACTCAGGCACCTTATCAGGAGGGCAGGCGAGTTCAGCACCGAGATCAAACAATTCATGTTGAATTCGAGAGAGTGCAGCATCGCAGATGAAATGCACTCTTCCAGCTCCTTTACGCTCGCCTCCATCGCGGTGTTGCATGGGCAATCGAGAACATTCCATACGCGCTAATCCAATGATTGAATTGAGTTCGTCACAATCGCCAACGACAGAAAACCGGGCATCTGATTTCGAACGGCGACTTCCATCAACGAGTGAGGATTCACCATCGTTTCCTCCACCAGTATGCACTCGATCAATTCGAACCATAGACTCCCCTTCATTCGTTGGAAGTCATGCTTCTATGAGTGGTTTTCGGGAAGAAAAGCCTTCATCGAGCCCATAATACCACTCAATATCTGGCTCGCCACACGCCCAAGAGTACAACATGAGATGATTATCGACTACACCATACCATTCGATTCGTCCAGGGTCAAGTCCTGCAACTCGAGCACCCTCTTTCTCAATTCGAGCGATGGTTTGTTGCCAATGAGCAACAAGTCCGCCAAGTAATTCTGACATTTCTACGACATGCGGATGTTCAGGTGGTAGGGTTTCAAGGAGGATTTCAATTTCCTCTGTCATATCATGCGCTTCGTCAACAATGGCTTGAAGTGTTGACAATTGCCGTTCAACATTTGGCAGTGATTCACGTACCTGATCAATGCTAAGGATGCTTAGATTTTCAATGTCCAATCGTTCAGCATCTTCCTCGTTCAAATCTTCCAATAACATGGGTTGACCAGAAAACAAAGGTTCTCTGTCAAGATTGAACATGAGGGCATGTTCTTCGTGGCACCACTTAATCTCATCGGATGAAATCGATGCAGCATATCGATTTCAATGGTTGACTTGAATTTGCGCCGTAGAATTGACCCGCAAAAGAAGGCGTTTCACGAAAAAGATTGCAACATAAACCCATACACCGATTTCAATAGCAACAAGCAGGTAATACCAATTTCCGAGCGAATCGATCATGGCAAGTCCGTCGAATGGAACACCATAGAATCCTATGTAGGCCGCTTGTGCGAACAAGTTTGCAGCAGCCCAGACCATTGCCATCCAAAAGAATATTTTTACTGGAATATGTTTGTTCATGTAATTAAATCGACCTTTATGTTCTTTAAATTATCTCGTTTTTGTGTGGAATCGAGAGGAATATGGAAAGAATTTCCCGAATTCCGTCACTCTTCTTCATCCAATTTCGGTAAACGTTCAGCAGCTTGAACATCCAAATCCGATAAAGCATCGTGAATGGCACGAATGTATTCGTATGCTACTGCTGCTTCGCCCCCCTCTCGATCGAGATTGTCTTTCCAAATATCGGCCTCATCATTGTGTCCTAAGAAAAGATGAATTCGATGAAGTGCAACATATGCCATTGGATTGAGGTGCTCTTCATCCGCATCCCAGCCTTTTTCGAAACACTCGATGGCTCCATTCCTTCCAGTTAATCGACCTTGAAGAAGAGCGATCATTCCCGCTTGAGACCATGCTCGAGGGAGTTTTCCGATCAATAAACCTCGGAAAATAAGCCAGGTTTCGCCCCCTCCTAAAACCACAATTGTCAGGAACGCTGCCCATTGTTCAAGCGTTGAGAGATCTTCCCATGTTTGTACCATAAGTCCAACGACACCTACACAAAACATGAGACCTGCATACGGTGCAACCAACACATCGCGCTGTGTTTGGGCCAATTGATACACACCCGCTACAAGTCCAAAACCACCAACACCTGATAGCATGACGAAATGTGCGAAAACCGTCATTGGCTTAGGTGCTGCTTGGCCGATGAGTACCAAAGATGTCAGGAGGATAACAAGCCAACCGAAACGAGCACTTGGTCGCGGAAATGGTTGATTCTTACTGTTGTAAACCAAAGCGATTCCGATCAAAAACTCGAATCCAATTAACGACCATCGCAGACTTGCCTCATCACTAAATGGGACGGCCATGAAGCCTCCTCCGTTTCGCTATTGATTAGGATTCGCTCAGGCCTTATGGTACGAAGTTCCCTTGATGATTTGGTACGATCTGTACAGTTGTTCAAGGAAAAGAACAGCAGCAAACTCATGTGGAAATGTCATCTCTGAAAGCGAAATACGGGGAAGATGTTGTCCCTTATCATCCCAACCTTCAGCAGGCCCGATCGCAAAATGTGTATCTTCAGACAATAAGGTCCATGCTCGAACCTTATCTGCGAATTCGATGGACGTGTAGGTGGAACCATGTTCGTCAAGAAGAAACAACTGACCATTCATTGCTTCCAGTTTGCCAAGGTACTTTTCTGAATCCTCTGTATGCGTATGAATACTAACGCCAGAAGTCTGCAAGCGTGCTTCATACATTTGAGCAAGAGACTTCAACGAGGAATCTTTGATTCGTCCATGAAGATGAAGATGGAGTCGCCCCATACCCTCGCTAATGGGTTGCTGTTTTTCATATTCATGCGAAAGATGAAAACATAGTAGCCGAAAACGAATGCTATGGGTTGGTGGCCATTTGGTAAGAAGGCTGCACCAAAGAGGCGCATTGACGACCCGCTCCGAAAAGATACACGGCAATGGCTTTCAGAACTCCGTGATGTATGTGAGATGAATTTTGATAATCCAGAAGGGGCAAGACGAGAAATTCGGCAAATGCAAGTGCATTGGCATCAGGCATTCACGGAAGGCATCCTTCCTGAATACAATCGTGAGGGATTGGAAAGTCGTGCTTATCGATTGCTCTCATGCCATGATGATGAATGGATGGGATGGCTTGACAATGAGGAATTTTGGAAACCAGGATGGCGTCCTGAACAGGAACTTGACGAGGATTGAAGAAGTCCTTCCGTGTGGATTGCTCCATGAGCCAAGCAACCTTGCACGTCTTGCAGACCTGTCCTTTCTCGTGGAAGGTTCGAGGCTTGGTGGAACATCTTGGACTGGACGTTGCTGAAGTTCAAGTCAACGCTATGCGTACCAAAAAAGAACTCTCATTTACCAACGGATGGAATAAGGTACCCGTGTTTACAGATGAGGATGGAGCGGTTGTTGTCGATTCAACACCGATCATGGCGTATATTGATGAAAAATACAACGATAGTGCGCTCACCAAATCCAGTGGTGAAGAGAGGTACGATTCCATGTTGGCGCATGTTGATGAGGCTTGGAAACGTGCTACAATACCGATTCTCTACGGATCGCTCGGTGCCGCACTGAGTACGACCCGACGTGTTTCAAAACTCGAAAAATTTGGATTCGTCTCAAGAAGACTCTACGCATGGGCCGGATTTCCAATTATGTGGGGAATTATCGCACGAAAGCGTGTAAAGAAAGATGGTCGGACTCCCAAGAAACTCTGGCATGATCTGTTGACAGAATACACTGAGTCGTTCGATGGTAAGCCGTTCTTTGGGGGACAACAGCCAAATCTCGTTGATTTTGCAGCTTTTGGATATATGCGCTCCATCTCTCCGTTCAAGCAATTCAAGCATCTCGAAGAGCATGAAGAAGGCATGAAGTGGTACAACTTGATGGTACAACAACTGAAGTGATTCCGTGAAGAGCATCGAAACCAATGGATTGGAATTCATTCCGATTTCATCGGGTAGTTCATGGCTTGGAAGCGATAAGGGAGGATGGATTTATGCGAGTCAACGACCGCGATATGAAGTCCGACTCCCTTCATACTACATCATGAAAAAACCACTCACGCGAGGACAAGTCGCTCGATTACTCGATGAAGATGAAGTGCCGGATAAAGCGAATGAACCGATGACTGGATTGACCATTCATGAAATTAATTCGCTGAAAGAAGCGATCGAATCTTCTCTCATATCCAATGATGAGGTTTCATCCTTCGAGGTGCGATTGCCTTCATTTCCAGAGTGGAATCATGCCTCGAAGCAAATCGAGCTCGATCCTGGTATTGTTGAAATTCTTAGCGATGCTGCTGCTACCAGCCATCGTGGAGGGATGATGGACGGTCGGCCGCGTCCAGTCGAGACCAACGGCCCGCTCCAACATCATCGCCTCGCAGTCGAAATGCACCCACGAAAATCAGACTCGTTTGCAACATCAAACATACCCGTAGACCGCCCCTTACCGAACACAGTGTTCCGATTCGTCCTCTCTCCTCCGCGTACTGAACCACCTCGTCGAGTTCCAAAAAGTGCCGATGTTCTTGGCAATCTAAGGACGGAAGTCGTTTGGACGACGCTCCTAGGAATTGTCCCTTCATTCCTCATTCCAGTCATCCGTGGTTTCGGCACCTACGCCATTGATGGTTGGGCGAACCTCTTGTTCGGAGGTCTTGTTGCTGGATTTGTTACTGGCGCAATTTGGCGACCTCGAAGACCTTCAATCTCATATGAGGAAGGTGTTCAAGAGGATGATTGATTTGCAGCAAGTGTCTCCCAATAAGAATCCTTACGCATTGAATCTGCTACACATATTGCCGTCATATTGACGATGTGTCGCACACCATCTTGACGAGCAACCAACTGGACTGGATGCTTCATTCCCTCGAGAATCGGCCCTGTCATCTCAGCATCTGCAAGTTGTTCAAGCATCTTGTAAACGATATTTGCAGATGCAAGATTTGGCAAAACCAAGATGTTCGCAGGTCCAGCGAATTCCATGAATGGATATTCTTTCTGAACATTGGGGTCCAATGCTGTATCGGCTTGCATTGGCCCATCGATAACAAGCGTCGGATCAAGAATTCGAGCCATCTCAACAGCCTCTTCGATACGATCGCTTCGTTGTGCTCGTGTACTTCCAAAGTTTGAGAAGGACAACATAGCAACCTTCGGATCCACACCGAAACGTCGGGCAACCTTTGCAGTCTGTACTGCAATTTCAGCAAGTGTTCGGCTATCTGGATAGACGTTGACCGTTGCATCTGCTAGGAACAACACCTTACCTTTGATGGTCACCATGTAACAACCGATTAGACAATGTGCATCATCAGCCGCTCCAATCGTCTCCAAAACAGGGCGAAGAACGTCGCTGTAATTCCGACTTACCCCTCCAACGAAACCATCAGCATCACCTGCTTCCACCATTTGACTGGCAAAATACGGGCGACTCTTGAGTAAGCGTTCGGCATCCACCTTCGTGACACCCTTGCGCTTTCTTCGCTCAAACAATGCCTCACTGTATGCGCCCTTTCGACGTTCGTCAAAGCGTGGATCGTAGCACTCATAATCGAAATCGAAATGCATCTCTTCCATCATTCGAGCAATACGGTCAACCGGACCCAGCAAAATTGGTTTGCAGATTTTCTGTTCAACCAATTGCGCTGCTGCGCGAATCACTTTTTCATTATCACCTTCAGGGAAGACAATCCGCTTGTTTCGACGCCGAACTTGATTGATGATACTACGCATAATCGAATAGGTCATGCCCAATCTCGCTTCCAAATCCTCACGATAGGATTGGAGTGAAAATTCTTCAGCAGAAACAGAAGCAATGCCTTCTTCCACGGCCGCTTGTGCGACAGCGGAAGCTTCCCAAATCAGGACACGTCGGTCGAACGGTTTTGGAATGATATATTCTGGACCATATTCCATTGTCGCACCATCATAGGCGGCTGAAATGTAGTCAGGAACTGGTTCTTTGGCAAGTGCTGCAAGCGAACGCGTCGCTGCCATCTTCATGTTTTGCGTAATGTCTCTTGCTCGAACATCGAGTGCACCACGGAAAATGTATGGGAAACCGAGTACGTTGTTCACCTGATTTGGATAATCTGAACGCCCTGTTGCGATGATCGCGTCATTTCGCACTTCAAGGATTTCTTCTGGCATAATCTCAGGTGTTGGATTTGCTAGTGCGAACACAATCGGTTTTTCCGCCATTGCTGCAACCATGTCCTGTGTAACCAACCCTCCTTTCGAAAGCCCTAGAAGTACATCTGCACCACTCATTGCATCGATGAGTTGACCGTCTTCACATTCAGCAGCAAACTTTGCTTTGTATTCATTCAACTCGCCTCGATCCAATCGAGACTTGGTAATGATACCTTGAGAATCAACCATCTTGATGTTCGATCGCTTGACACCAAGCGCCACGTAGTGCTCTGCACAAGCAAATGCTGACGCACCAGCTCCGACGACAACGACAGAAATTTCATCCAGTTTTTTCTCTTGTAATTCAACAGCATTCAACAAGGCTGCACCTGAGATAATCGCTGTTCCATGTTGATCATCATGCATAACTGGAATGTCTGTCGCTTCAGCGATTCGGCGTTCGATCTCGAAACATTCTGGCGCCTTGATATCCTCGAGATTGATCCCTCCAAACGTTTTGGAAATATTGACGACGGTTTGGATGAATTCCTCAGGATCTGTTACATCGATTTCAATATCGAAGACATCGATATCTGCGAAAGTTTTGAGCAACAGCCCTTTCCCTTCCATGACCGGTTTGCTCGCAAGAGCCCCAATATTTCCAAGGCCGAGAACCGCAGTACCATTTGAGATGACTGCAACAAGATTGCCTTTCGACGTATATCGATACGCATCTTCAGGACGTTCTGCAATCTCCAAACAAGGATAGGCTACACCAGGAGAATACGCAAGTGAGAGTTCATGGGCTGTAGAATGAGGTTTTGTTGGCACGACCTTGATTTTACCCTGAGGTGCTTCTTCGTGGTAATCGAGAGCTTCTTTTCGAAGAAGTTGGTCTTTCTTATTGTCCATATCGTTCCCCTCAAGGCGTCCTTGAATGCATCAATGGTTTGAGTCTTCGCTCTGCATAGGCAGCATTTGATGGATTCTCAATGTCGTTTATTGATGCCGAATGCTATGGAAGGACTATGGAATATGTCCGCACATAGGTGAGCGGGGGGAACGTATGCGCTCTCGAATTATTGCCACGATAGGGCCAGCCAGTGACCATGTTGATACGCTTGCAGAAATGATGCAAGCAGGTATGAACATCGCAAGACTCAACTATTCACACGGGGATTTTGAAGGGAAAGAACAAACCATTCGTAACATTCGTCAAGCAGAATCTGATACAGGATTGCACATTGGGTTGCTTGCGGATTTGCCCGGCCCTAAATTGCGACTTGGCCGATTTGAAGGTGAAGTTGAACTGTTACGAGGAGAACTTGTCGATCTTCACTGCGGATTTGAAGAAGGTATACCGCCTCAAAGCACGACCATTCTCGGAGAAATGGTCAAGACCTTGCCTGTCGAATGGGGAGGATTGTCCAAAGATCTTCAGAAAGGCGATCCTGTTCTCCTTTCCGATGGTTTGATTCGGCTCGAGGTCCTTTCCGCTCCTGATTTTGAGAATGAGATCGTTCGTTGTCGTGTCGAAGATGGCGGAATTTTAACGAAGCGAAAAGGAATCAATGTCCCAAGAACCCTGGTTAAACTTCCAGCGGTTGGGCCACACGACCTTGCTTGTCTTGACCATGCCCTTTCGCAAAATGTCGATTTTGTCGCAGTTTCTTACGTTCGAAGTGCAGATGATTTGCTTCCTGCTCGTGAACGTATTGAAGCGGCAGGCGTCCACACATGGATCGTCGCAAAAATCGAACATCCTGCTGCCCTTGAAGACTTAACAGCCATCGTTGAATTGGCCGATGTTGTTATGGTAGCACGTGGTGATTTGGGCGTTGAAATTCCACTTGAAGAAGTGCCTGCTGCACAAGAACGTATTGTCTCAGCATGTCTTGAGCGCGGAACGCCCGTTGTCGTCGCAACACAAATGTTGGAGAGCATGGTCAATCATGCTCGCCCAACTCGCGCTGAAGTCACCGATGTAGCAACGGCCATTCGTCAACACGTGAGTGCTGTGATGTTGTCTGGAGAAACCGCAAATGGCCAGCATCCTGTGAAAGCTGTTGAAACGATGGCGAGAATCGCTGAAACGGTTGAACAATCGACAAAGGGGCTCCCCGACCCGCCTGCACTTGCAGCCTACGTCTCGACGCGAGTTATTGCTGGTGCTGCGGTCGATATTGCAAGAGAGACAAAGGCAAAGCATTTGATCGTTGGAACCGAGCACGGTAATGCAGCCCGCCTCATGGCCGCGCATCGTCCAAGGATTCCGATCTACGCAATGACAAATCGAATTCGAGCTGCTCGAAGGACAACGATTCTACCAGGGGTTGAAAGTCTGATTGTTGAGGAACAAACACGTGCCCGATCAACCGTCGCTGAAGCAGTGAAGCAACTTCACGAACAAAAGAAAATTCGACCCAACGATACGATTGTAGCCATCTCAGGATCGCCGCTCGCAATCTCTGGCCGAACCTCTACAATTCGGCTTCTGTATGTGAATGAAAAGGGCGAATTGTCCGATTTGGAATGAAGTGTTGTTCTATCAACGACACAGGGCCTTTATGTAGTGAAGTGATTGCATTGTATCCATGAGCGAACGCTTTCCCAACCGCAGAGGCCCAAAAAGGGCGGTCTTTCTGACCTTGTTGATGCTTCTTGCATCTTGGTCCGCTGCACTAGCAGGCGTTCCACTTGCATCAGCGCATGAAGCAGACGATGTGGTCTCATGGCCTCTTTCAGGTTCAAATGATACGGGTTGGATTCAACTGGATGCGATCGTAGGGAATGACCCTATTCTATCCAATCAGGCGACGGCTGATTGGGTCCTTGAATTCGCACCTGGTGCTGAGATCTCAAATGTTTCCTTGCAAGTCCATGTCAATGGTTCGAATGGATTGATGATCAACGAACCGCTTCTTGTAGCGAACGATATTGGAATCAACCTCTTCGATTGGAGAGGGCTCGGTACGTTGGGAGCATCCGATTCGTTCGACGGAGCAAACCCCTATTCTGACCGCCTCTCTCCAAACAGTGCATCAGGTGCTGGATGGACGTTACCATCGGATGCGGTTATCACGGAACTTGCCTTTGAAGCGCTCGCACCCGTTGACCCAATCACCTCTTTCGCACCAGTCAGCATCCCGCTCTATGATGCAATTCAACATCCGAACGATGGGCAAATGTATCTCCAAAGTGGCACCTCAATCCTTGTCCTCGATGCGAACAATGACCCTGCATTCATTGATTTCTACAATTTTGATGATCTCAATTCCGAGATTGTAGGCATTGCGATTGGGCCAAACGGAAACATCCATGTTGGATTTGAAAATGGAATGTTCAAGTTGATTTCACAGAGCAACGGAACTGTAAGCGATGGCTTGCCTGATGCAGGTTTTGATATCGCTCTTTTCGAAGTCCTTCCATCAGGTATCTACGTGATGACGAACGATGGTACGTTGCTTGAACTCGATGCCGCCAACAGTTGGAACCAAGTCATCTCTGCATCCTCAAACAGTTGGCCTGCTTCGACACAAGTCAACGACTTGCACGAAGAAAACGGAATCTTGTATGCAGCGACGAACAACGGCGTTGGCCGATATGATTTGAACAACAATCAACCATTATCCGTTTGGAGTTCTGCAAATGTCCTGCACAGTGATGATGTCACGAAGATGGAATCTGCTGGCAATCAACTTCTTTTCGCTTCGAAGGATAATGGGCTTGCACGATACAATTGGAACTCTGGTTTTTGGCTCGCAACGTGGAGCGATGCAAATTGGCTGCCATCCAATGTCGTTTCCGGCATTCAATCCCATCAAGATACACTCCACATCATGAGTGGGGATCAACTTCTTCGATACAATCTGACAACCGGTGTCTTCGCCTCGTCCATTCCACTCGACAACGTTAACCTCAGTCAATCAGATTACAATGCATTGTTTGCATGGGCTCCAAACGGCGAACGTGCACCGTCCTCGATGATGCATGTGGCTACAGACGGTGGCCGAATTGTTCTCATCGATGCAAGTATGCAAAGCACCGTTGGCCGAGAGATCGTTCTCGCCAGTGGCCCATCGGATGCGGCACTTACCGATGCGCTTGAGCACAATGGAATTCTCTATGTTGCAGGTTATTTTTCAGAGAATATCGATCGACTTGATATCGCATCCTCTGTTTGGCTCTCCCCAATCAGTATCGGCAATCCGGTAACCTCGCTCGCTGCTACGGGCGACACGATCATTGCAGGCACACTTGAGGACGGATTGTTCCTCATCGAGAACGGTTCGATTCGCACAAACATTCCTGCTGGTGCTAATCCGGATGCGAGTTCAGAATACATTGTTGATATCGCAGCAGTCGGTGATTGTACGACCACAACGGGTTGTCAAATCCTCTTCGTTCAAGAATACGCTGCGTTTAGAGCTGATGTTGATTCCACTGCTGTTGGATCTCCAACGCTGCTTACTTCCAGTACAAACTTCATTGGACAAGTCGCAACCTACGCAGGAGTGGGTTACTGGTCGTCCAATGAAGGTCTTCTTCGTTACGATATTGCGAACGATACGTTCCTTGCATCCTGGGGTTCAACCGGCGTAAACGGTGTCGATAATGCTCCTGTCGCTGTCGTTGGAGATGTTCTTCACATGGGCCTCGCAGGCTACGGGGTTGCACGAAAAGATCTCGCAACAGGGGAGATTCTCACGCCGATCACATCGCAGAACAGCATCATGACCTCTAACACCATCTACGCATTGGAAGCCAATGGAAACGACCTGTGGATTGGAACGCAGCAAGGCGGATTCATTTGGGATGGGTCATCGATGAGTCAACTCTCAACCTCTGGAAGTGATTGGACACGCCGTCCTTCGCAACACTTTGACTTCGAATATGATGGCAATTGGATGTACTCAGGAACAAATATCGGTGTTTGTCGTTACTCACCAAGCAACGGTGCAATCGACGATTGTCTCAACGTATACGATGGAATGCCAAACTGGGCGACCTACGTTGTTGGCGTCAACAGTACAACTGTTTTCGGAGGAACGTTCAGCGGCGTTGGACTCATCGACAAGAATAGTTTCACCGTTGATGATGAATGGGAAGCAACCTCGTCAACAGACGATGCTATCGTCGAAGTCATCGATGATGTTGCTTACATTGGATTGACTGGTATTGGTGTAGCCCGCTGGGACATCACAAACAGCGAGTGGTTAACCACGTGGACTGAGGACAATGTCCTCGACAATGGAAATGAAGACGTTACAAGTCTCATTGCCGACATTCGACCCGGCTATATCTGGATTGGTGGTAGCGATGGGTTCCAACTTCTTGGAACTGCCAACGGCACTGAATTCTTTGACATTGAAAAATCGAATTCACTCTATTCAGGAAATGGAAATCCATTCGACTTGACAATGTATGGATACACGATGTACTACCATCAAGGGACTTCAAGTGACAGTATCTATGGTATCGATGTTGCGAATTTCACCGCAATCACTCCACTTGATGCTGGCCAACGAATCGGAGAAAACGGTGGCGACATCGTTGGATTGGAAATCATGGGAGATACCTTGTTTGCCAGTGTTGTATCTGGACAATGGTGGAATCAGGATGGAAGTGGTGGCATCGTCCAATACAATCTCTCATCAAACTCATGGGGAACATCCGTTCTCCCATCTGGCCAAGTTGATCGGGTCACAGCATACGAGTCATCAAGCGGCCATACATGGATTTCATGGGGTGAAATCGGTCTTGAAGTCTACAGTCCAAGTGGAACAAAATTAGGATTCTGGGATAACCTCGAGTTCCCTATTCGAGAAATTATCGAGTACGATGGACTTATTCTCTTTGCAACCGAAGACGGTGTTGAACGTTTCAATGAAACCTCGTTCTCGTGGGAATCGACATGGACACCTGGAAACGGATTGCCAAACAACATGGGCGACTGGATCGGAGAACTATGGACGGATGGGCAGCATCTCCTCGTAGGTTCTGCAACATTCGCAGGTTGGGGCGGTTTTCAGCGAGGAATTGTCGGCCATCTTGACGGTTCAACTGGAACATGGTCGACCTTTAACACTGGCCAAAATGGTGTTCCAAATGGGTATCCACTTTCCATGAGTGAATGTGGCTCATATCTCTACATTGGACTGTTCAACAACAATGGAGGCGTCGTCTACATGGACCTCAACAGTTCTTCCGTGAAGGGTTCATTCACAACCTCGGTCCTGAGCAACGGGCGGGTTGCAGCGTTAGCATGCGATTCAGTTGACACGCTCTACGTGGGATACGATGCAGACAATCAAGGAATTTCAAAATACGATACAACCACTGGAACATGGTTGACCAAAATAACATCAGCAGCAAACAACCTCCCTGAAGATCCTATGTGGCTCGATGCAATGGATTACTCGAATGGTAAGTTGATGATTGGATATGACGATTCTGGAGGATTTGCGATTATTTCCACTCGTGGAGCGATCACAGGCCAGGCGAGTGTTCAACAGGTTGGAACACCAGTGACCTCAGTCAAACATACTGGAACTGAATGGTTGATTGGGCAAGCTGGTGAAGCAAGTGGCTACTCTCGAGTCGATAAATTGGGCAGTTCTGGATTGTACACTGCGTTTGAACTTCCAGCACTCGTAAGTGGAAACATACCATCGATGGTTACCGACGGTTCCAAAATTTGGGTTGCTGCAGAGTCATCTTCAGGAGGCGGTGGAAATGGTGGAGGACAAGGAACCGCAGGTATTCTCCAAGGTTCATTCAACGCAAGCGGAGGTATCGATTGGGAAGAAGGATGGTCCTTCCCATTCTTCACAACGATTAGTGATATGATGATGGATGGTACACTCATCTACATCTCAACATCAGGAAATGGCCTCTACACACTCGATACAACAACAGGTACACTCCAAAGACAAAGAGGTTCAATTCACGATAGTCTTGGTGGATTGGGCATGCATCAAGCCAACGGGGTTTCAACCTTGTATGTCGGTTTGTTGGGAACCTTCTCTACTGCTGCTGGAGTTCAAACATTTGATGTTGCAACCCAGCAATTTGGTTCAGGTCAACTTCTCTCCGGACTTCCTTCAGATAACATCCAAGGTTTTGCGGTCTCCAATGATCACGTCTATGTTGCAACCCAAAACGGAATTGCCCGTTGGAATATGACAGCAAACGATTGGGACAATCCGCTTACAACTGCGGATGGCCTGCCTTCATCAAACATTGAAGATATCAAATTCATTTCAAACACACTCTACATCGCATCCTCGAGTGGCCTCTCACAATACATCCCTACTACAGGTGCGATCAGCACCAATACAACTGTGGATGGTTTACTTGGAAACTCGGTATGGTCGATTGAAACCTATTCGCCTCCAGGCGTGAATCAAGCAGTTCAACTCGTACTCGGGCATGATGGTGCTGGGTCAGAGCGCCCCGGTGTCTCGATGGTTGATTCGTCATCAAATTCGGTTCTTTCAACACATCGGTTTGACCAGTTACCATCGAACTTCGTTACTGCAGTTGCATCCGATTATGCTGGATTGCACATCGCGACCGATGTTGGGCCAATGGTCCATTACGACGGATTGTCAAACGAATTCGAGGATGGATTGGCAAGTTTCCAACTTCCCTCATGGCCAATCTACAGAATGAGCAGTGATGGAACCCATCTCATGCTGATGGGATTGAACGGAATGGCCATCGTTGAAGCACATACTCCTTCGCATTCGAGCGTAAAGTCTGCAACTGTACAAAATCCAACGAATGTTGCAGTTGGTGCAAATGGTTTCTGGTTAACGACGTCCGATGCTGGGCTTCGGGGCTGGACACCAGCCACAGCCTTTGATGAGATGGAGAGCCAATCATCACGCTACGCAAATCCACTGAATATTGGTTTCAATTCACAATACATGGACATCTCCAATATGACCCATCCTGGCTATACCATCGATCTTGTTTCTCCAGACAACCCTGTTGCATT
>Ga0208127_1000128_pt1 | contig 37286 bp, 46 predicted proteins | sample ETNtaG_6_FD_185751 | JGI IMG/M metagenome (GOLD analysis project Ga0208127, IMG submission 185751) | Marine microbial and viral communities from oxygen minimum zone, Eastern Pacific Ocean - ETNP201306SV45 (SPAdes) (version 2) | ecosystem: Environmental > Aquatic > Marine > Oceanic ... | reverse complement strand
TTTTTGGTGGAGCTGAGGAGAATCGAACTCCTAACCTTTTCGCTGCCAGCGAAATGCTCTACCAATTGAGCTACAGCCCCATTTGAACCTAGAATGAGGGGATTTGAATAGATAATATCACAAGTCTGATCACAACTTTGACCACAATCCATCTGAAAGCATGAGATGAATAACTACATTAGTGAGGGTTATCCAAGATATCCAAAAATAGCTATATAAATTGAATTGCTAACCCAAAAAATACTAGCCACAATAGTCCATAATCGAAATGTGCTCATATATGACTCAAGCTTAGTGTAAGGCTTAGGTTTTCCAAATAAAATAAAGTCTTTTACCTCTTCTTTATTTTCTTTTGTCCATAACCACATAAGCAAATATGAGATAGCAATACAAACTGGAAAGATTATTATAAAAAATTCTAAGCCATACTTCATATATTCATTATACATAAGCATTGTGCTTTTTTATTTATAAAATCTTCATATATAAAACTTATAATTAGTATCGTTATATTAAATTGATTATGATACTCAAATGAATAAAATACTAATTTGCGATGATGACAAATCTATTACTGATTCTCTTGCAGAATATTTAGAATCAGAAGAATTTGTTGTATCAATTGCGAATGATGGAGATGTTGCGTTAGAAAGTTTTTCTAAATTTAATCCAGACATAGTTCTCCTAGACATTATGATGCCAAAATTTAATGGCATCTCTATTTTAAGATCTATCAGGAAAAAATCAGAAGTTCCGATAATATTTTTAACTGCAAAAATAGAGGAAGAAGATAAAATATTAGGATTAGACTTAGGTGCAGATGATTATATAACCAAGCCATTTAGTGCAAGAGAATTGACCTCACGAATTAATTCAGTTCTTAGGAGATCTACACAAAGAAATAATAAAGAAAAACTTAACTCAGGTAATACCAACCTCTTTCCGTTAAAACGCGAAGTAATAATAGATAATAATATTTTAGATTTAACAAAGACGGAATTTAATTTACTGGAAATCTTTTTAAAAAACCCTGGAATAGCGTTAAGTAGAGAAAAGATTATAAATTTAATTGGTTCTGATTACATTGAATCAGATGACAATACAGTGACTGTTCATATAAAAAATTTAAGAAAGAAATTAAAGAATGTTAACAGTTCTATAAAAATCTCTACTGTTCATGGCTTTGGATACAAGTTAAAAGGGTGAATAGGTGTTTAACTTTAATCTAAGGAATAAATTAATTCTTTCAAACTTTTTAATTATTTTGATAGCCATGACCCTAGGTTCTGGCTTCACATATTTTTTTTGGCAAGATGAATGGAATAGTAGGGAAGAATTATTCAGGAAAATTATTACTGAAAATTTAGGAGAAGAATTAAAAAAAGTTAACTCAAGTAATGAACTATTAAAATCAGGATATGTCCCCATTTTAAGATTCATGAAATCACTTAACCTTGATCCTGAAACAAGAGCAGTAGGTTTATTAGATTCAAATAAAAAATTGATTGCTGGTAGTCCGAAAGCAAGACTTATGATAAACGAATTAGATGAATTAGTATTAAATGAATCATTAATTTTGGAGCCCATATTTATTAACGAAACTCCCCAAGAAGGACTAGTTCAAGAAAAAGCAAAATATTTTTTATTTTTTGAAAAATCGATTATAGATCCTAGTGGATTACTTATTGTATTAATTACTATTTCCTTCGGAATGATATTTCTTGTAAGTGTATTTATTTCAGTTGCTATATCTAGGCAAGTTATATCTCCTATAACTAAACTTGCTGCTGCATCAAAAAAAATAGGCCAAGGTATTTATGAACCATTAGAAATAAAAAATTCGAAAAGCGAAGTAGGTTATTTGGCTAGTTCATTCAACCAAATGTCTGAAAAAATAAAGGTTATAGAAAATCAAAGAGAACAATTATTTTCTGACATTGCACATGAATTAAGAAATCCTCTTACTGCTTTAAAGGTAAACATAGAAGGGATTATAGAATCTAAAATCAAGCCTGATACTAATAAATTTAACCAAATGAATGATCAAATATCTTTATTATCGAATTTAATCAATGATCTTAGCTTAATTGCAACTGCCGAATCAGGAGAACTTAAGCTCAACAAGAAAAAAAATGATTTATCTATATTGGTTAAGGATATTTCAGAAATATTTTATCCTTCCGCAAAAGAAAATGGGGTGTCTATTGAAAACTCATTTAGTGATTCATTATTAATTGATTATGATGAAAATAGAGTGAGGCAAATTATTTCAAATATTATTTCTAATGGCGTTAAGCATTTAAATAAAGGCAATACTTTAAAGATAATTTTGAGTAAATATCCTGATTATTATTTATTAAGTTTTCTTGATAATGGGCCTGGGATTCCTAGTGATCAGATTGATAACATTTTTGATAGATTTTATAAAACTGATGTTAATAGAGGCAGAAATAATTTAGGCTCTGGGCTTGGGTTATCTATAGCAAAACAGTTAGTCCTAGCTCACGGCTGGAGTATACATGCAAATAGTGAATACAAAAAAGGAACTGAGTTTTTAATATCTATACCAAAAAGTTAAAGGTTCCAGGCAATAATACCATCCCCTTTAGTTCTCATAGTTTATTTTTTTCCTTTTTATTTTTTGTTTTTTTCCAACCAAGTGCCGCCCCAATTGCAACACCTAAAGCGATCCATGTTGGTTCATTTGTTGCTGCCCCTATTGCTACCCCTATTGCTGTACCAACACCGATCCAGCTTCCATTATTCTTAAGATTGTTAAATTTTTTATTCATGAAATTATGCTGTGTATGGCAAAGATGAGTGATGTAAATCTATTACTAATTTTCCATTTGATAGTTTGTAGCCAAAAGTGTACTCAACTTTGAGCCTACTTCCTTTAGGGTCTGTAAAAAAATAATTACCCATAGCAAGTGCTCTATTTTCTTCAAAAATAAAACCAGAATTTTTAAATTCAACTTCAACCCAAGGATTCATGGCAAAACCATCATCTTCATTACAATAAGAATTTTTTCCTCCTAAAAAATAGGATAAGGCCATTTCAACTTTAGGCCTGAATTGTTCTTTTGAAGCCTTTGTTGGTTTGAATAGAACTTCACTGTTTTTGAAATCATAAAGGCTGTTAATAAAGCTGGTAGCAAATTCGATGCATGCTGACGCATCATTCATTAAAGCCCCAATTTTGACTATTCCATCGCCCCATTTTTTTTGGGCTTCTATAATTTTATTTTTTGTGATCATGAAATTTCATATTGTATTTATTTGCAATATTATTCCGGTTAATGTTTTTTTGGTAGTCCAACTTTTTCAAAGTGCTGAGCTAAAAAAAGGAAATACTAAATATGCAATTAACCAAAGCCATACAAATAATCTTATTATTGCCTGACTGCTAGGTAATACAAGAATCAACGAAACAAGAAAAGTTAATGGTATTGGGTAAACAGTATATATAAATGGCAATTCAGTGAAATTATAAATTATAAGTGCTAATAAAATAGTACCTAAATTTATTGGCAAGAATATTTTTATAAGCTTATCCATATTTTTCAATCACGCTAGTAATTTTAGTAGGGTTTATTTTTGAATTCATTGAAGCTTTAAAGCTTATTATAAACTTTGTAATCATATAATATTAATCAAATATCAAATTGAATTAAAATTTTATTATGAATGAACTTAGTAGTTATTTAAAAGAAATAAATATTGAAAAATGGAGAATTGCTAATTACGAGCATCCCTTTGTGCTAGGCATTGGTGACGGCACTTTGCAATTAAATAAATTTCAGTATTATCTAAAGCAAGATTACGTTTTTTTAATTAATTACTGCAAGGTTCTAGCTTTAGCAGCTTCAAAATCTTCTTCTGAAAATATGATGAAAAGGTGGGTAGACATATTAAATGAAACATTAAATTCTGAAATGGATCTACATAGAAATTTTTGTAGTGATTTTGGTGTTTCTATTTCTAATTTGGAAAAAACAATTGCAGATACTTCAACAAAAAATTATTGTGACTTTTTGATTGAAAATGCTAATCAAAATTCTGAAAAATTTATCGCGGTTTCTCTTTTGCCTTGCCAATGGGGTTACCAAGAAATAGCACAAAATTTTGTAAAAAATAAATTTGAAACAGAATCATTTCATAAGATTTGGATAGATTCTTATTCATCCCAAGAATACCGAGATGTAACAAATTGGCTTAAAAATTATGTTGATGAAATAGGTAAAAATTCAACTAGTAAAGAAGTAGAAAAATATAAACAACTATTCAGATCAGGCATAGAATATGAAATTGGGTTTTGGGATTCAGCTTGGAACTTTTCAAACAAGTAAATTATTCTATTTCTCTTATTTAATTAATCAAATTAAAGTAACGTCAGAAATAAGCCCTATGATAAAAAATGTTATAAATATTATTAGCGCCCTAACATTAAAATTTTTAATTTCTTTTTTTCTTAGTTTTGAAATAGAAAGTATTAACAAGGACCATAGAATTATTCCAAATATTGCTAGTGTAATTGAATTTACTATTCTATTTACAATTTCTTCTATCACATTTAATAAGGTTATTTTTTATTTAATCTATTTATTATATTAGTGCAGGTTTTTAGTGCTTCTGATTCGTCATACCCAGGACACATTAAAATAAAATTTCCATAAATTACGTAATTTAAATATTTTGCAATTGGGATTCCATTTCCAGCACCACCAGCAACATTAGCTGGTTCCGAGATTTTTTGCCTGTGTTTTAAGTTGCCTGTAAAAAATGAACAGTCTTTCTTTATGCATCCGTTTTCGCCAGTTATGTTATCTGCATATTCTTTTCCATCATTTACAGCACTTTGATGAGATTTATAAAATCTAACCTCAAATTCTTCCGATTCATTAAACTCATTTTTTATGAATCCATAATGTGCAGATTTAATTCCCGGCAAGTCCATATTATATTTTTTACTCTCCTTAAATTTAATAGATTTAAAATCTTGGATAGTAAATATATTTTTTGAGTCAGTAATTTTTTCTAATGGAATAATTTCTTCATTATCGCCACATGATGCAACAAAAATAAAAAATAAAAGTACTAATATTTTTTTCATAAATTAAAAGATTCTCTTACAGACTTATGAACTATTTCATTATCTTTTAAATTCAGGCCGTTAAATAAGTTAATGTCTTCACTTAATGATTTATCTAGTCCTTTATTTGCAATGTCTTTAACGAAAGGCAATGTTGCTTCATTCAATGCTTCAGTTGCAGTTAAAGGAACTGACCCAGGCATGTTTGCAACACAATAATGTACAACATCATTTATCAGATATGTTGGGTTATCATGAGTTGTTGTTTTGCTTGTTTCAAAACATCCTCCCTGGTCAATAGATATGTCTACCATAACTGTTCCGGGCTTCATTTCATTAATCATTTCTTTCAAAACAACCCTCGGTGCTTCCTTGCCAACCACATACACAGCACCAACCACGATATCCGAAACTTTTAAAGCTTCTAAGATATTTTTTTCAGAGGACTTTATGTACTCAATTTTATTATCTCCAAGTTCTGACTTTAATTCAGATAATCTATTTTCAGAAAGTTCAATAATTTTTACGTATGCTCCATTTGCATGAGCTTTTTTTATAGCTTCTGTGCCAGCAACTCCAGCACCAATTACAGTTACAACTCTAGGCTCTAAATTTGAAACATTTCCTAGTAATGTTCCCTTTCCATTATTGTGTTTTAATAAATTATAAGAACCTACAATTATGCTAAGTTGGCCTGCTATAGAGCTCATTGGTGATAATAATGGCAATGATCCATCATCAGATGTAACTGTTTCATAAGCAATTCCAGTAACCCCTGTTTTAGCTAGCTCTATGCTTTCATCTTTGTTGCCAGCTAAGTGTAAATAGGTAAACAAAATATTGTCTTTATTAATGAAATTAAATTCACTTGAAAGAGGTTCTTTAACTTTTACTATTAATTCGGATGATTTATAAACCTCTTCTGCAGAATTGATTATTTTTGCTCCGCTTTCTATATAATTTTGATTCGTGTACCCAATTTCAAACCCTGCATTATTCTCAACATAAACATCATGTCCATTAGACGTGATATCATCTACAGATTTCGGGGTTAAGCCAACTCTGTATTCGTTATTTTTAATTTCTTTAGGTACTCCAACAATCATTTTAGCTCCTTAAGCTCATGGTACAGCTCGATTATATTTGATTAAGTAATTTTTGTATGTAAAAAAAGTGACATTCTGTTATTGAATTTAAATTGTAGTTTGTAGAGAATATTTTTTCTTATGACTTGTAATCAATGTTTAACAGAAATCAAATCCTTTTGGATAATAAATAATTATTTGTTCAACTACAATTTGTGTGTAACTCATCTTTCCAGCTTGATAAGGAAAGATATGCAGAATTATCCACTAGCACTCAAAACAGACTTAAGATATTGCATTACTTGTGGAGAATTAATGGGAAGAAATAAGTCACTTCAACACAAAGTTATAAGATGTGTAAATTGTGTAAACGGTAAAGGCAACTACGTTAAAGAAGATTTGTGTTAAAAATGCTAAATACTTGCTTCTTTGTTTTTGCTATCGCAATCTTTTTCTTTATACTCTTCAGAATAACCATCACTATTTGATTCGCCTTCATCAGCAAGAACGTAAGTATTGATAATTAAAAAGCTTGCTATTGAGACTAATAAAACACCAAGTAGTGCAAAAAATCTATTATTATTTTCTTTTATTTGTTCCATGTAATTATATTACTACATAAAAATAGTTTTGGAGATTTGTTACTTTCTAAACCTTTTTATAAGACTAGATGTGTCCCATCTGCCGCCACCCATATCTTGTACTTCACTATAAAATTGGTCAACGATCTTTGTTACAGGAAGTTCTGAATTATTTTTTTCGGCCTCTTCTATTGCAATTTTTAAATCTTTTCTCATCCAGTCAACAGCAAAACCATAATTAAATTCATCTTCTATCATAGTCTTGTGCCTATTTTCCATTTGCCAAGATTGTGCAGCACCCTTAGAAATTACTTCGACAACATCTTCCATATTTAATCCTGCATTCATGCCAAAATTAATAGCTTCTGAAAGACCCTGAACTAAACCTGCAATGCATATTTGGTTGGTCATTTTTGCTAATTGACCAGAACCAGCTTCACCAAGCAATTTCATTTTCTTGCTGTAACAATCAATGACATCTTTTGCTTTATCATAAGTGCCTTGATCTCCGCCAATCATAACTGTTAAGGCGCCACTTTCTGCTCCAGCTTGGCCCCCTGATACAGGAGCATCAAGAGAACCGAAATTATTATCTTTAGCATACTCATAAATCTCTCTAGCAATTGTTGCAGATGCAGTTGTATTATCTATATATACAGCACCTTCTTTAATATTTTTAAATACTCCATTTTCACCGAAAGTAACTTCTCTTAAATCATCGTCATTCCCAACGCAAGTAAATATAAAGTCAGCGTCAATCGCAGCTTCTGCTGGAGTGTCAGCTTTACTTCCAGAATATTCAGAAACCCACTTTTCAGCTTTCGAAGAAGTCCTATTGAATACTGTGACTTCATGACCTGCTTTTGAAATAAATCCGGCCATTGGGTACCCCATAACTCCTAAGCCAATAAATGCAACTTTGCTCATAATCTAATCCTTTTCACTAAAAATATTATTATATAAAAATTTCTAATAAATACTATCTAAAATAGCTTATTTTTTTAACTTTTCAATTTGTTTTTCAAGTTCTTTTATTTTTTCTTTTTTTGATGAAGATAATTCTTTATTTTTCTTATTCTTGTAATACCAAACTATTTGCCTAATAGTAATTGCGGGAATAATTATTCCATAAATTATTATTACTATTATTATAAATATATTAAATGCGCTCATTTAAAATATGTTATCTTTCTCCAAATGAATTCCAAAGGACCATATTTAAATTTATCTAGCCAATATTTTGACCAAGTAAGCTGAATTGACCAAATTATTAAAACAAATATAAAGATTTCTTTTCTAGTTAATTCAGCATCTATAAAGAGAATATTTAGAACAATGTAGCAAAACAAAGTTTGAGCAATATAATTTGTGAAAGCCATTTTTCCGCATGCCCTAATGTATGAACCAGCCCTGGATGAAAGCTTATTGTTTAAAATTGACAGCATGCCAATATATGCAATTGTCATTGGTATGATTCCTAGCTTATTTGGAATAAAACCAACTATAGCTACATCTGGACTGTAGTCATTTAATCCAAGCCATAAAAGGCTTAAAATACCTAGAGGAATACCAATTGCTAATCCAATAAAAGCCATTCTTTTGTAAATCTTAATATCAAGGTTTCCAGATAAAACTTTTGACCTAAACAAAACTACACCTAGTAGCATCATTCCAATTGCCCTGAACAATGCATCTAATCCAAAATATGAATATATGGCCTCCCCTTTCATCCCTTTTATATCTGCTTCTGGAAACCAGTATGATGATAGCCCAAGTTTATCTGGCCATATATTTATATTTGAATCAGATAAAATTAAATTTCCTTCATTATCAAAAAAGCCTTGCCATGGATAAGCAATTATTGAGCTAAATAATGTAAAAAATAAACTTAAAATTATTAATATCTTAATATTTTTTTTATATAAAAATATAATTAATATTGCTGATAATCCATAGATTCTTAGAATATCTCCGTCCCATAAAAGTGCATGAAAAATACCGAACAGTAAAAGTAAGGAATTCCTCCAAATACTTAATAGTCGAGGTCTTTTATAATTTTTTTTATTTGCCGAATCTATAAAAATAACTATCCCTGCACCAAAAAGTACTGAAAACAAACCCATCATTTTTTGTGATACAAAAATTTCAGAAATATAAACAAGAATCCAATCAAAAGTTCCTTCTACTGCGGCAGAAGGATGATTAAAATAAGCTGACAATGGAAGAGAAAAACTTAAACTATTCATTATAAGAATACCAAGCACAGAAATCCCCCTAATGAAATCTAGATTTGTGATCCTCTCATTACTATTCATTAGACTCTCTTGAAAGCAATGCCTTCTTTTTCCTGATTCCACCTTTAGCACTATATCCACCAATTGATCCATCAGATTTAATTACTCTATGGCATGGAATAGTTATTGGAAAAGGATTTTTGCCGCATGCGTTTGCAACTGCCCTAGATGATTTAGGTGATCCAACTAAAATTGCAATTTCCTTATAGGTCTTTGTTTGGCCTTTGGGAATTTTATAAATTTCTTTCCATACTTTTTTTTGAAATTCTGTGCCTTCTAATTTATTCAGATTCAATTGCATTTATTAAATCCCAGCATGTTTCCAATGCAATTCCTTCTTGTCCTTCACATAAAATAACCATATTCCCATAGATGACGTAATTTCCATACTTAGGGAAGATTCCAGTTGCTTGCAATCCAAGACTTCCTTTGTCTACTCCTCCTCCTACTTGCCTTCTGTCTTTACTTCCTTCTTTCCAAGATGTTTCATCTTTGGCAATTATTGCGTCGTTTCCCGTAACTTCTATTGCTAAACTTTCACCTAAATTTACTGCATCTTCGTGGTTAGCATAAAACCTTATTTCGTAATCTTTTGACTCGCTTTTCTTGATACCCCAAAAACCAAAATAAGCTTCTGATGCCCCTGTTAATTCTTCAACATCGTACTCTCTATTTTTCTTAAACCCCATACTCTTCAAGTCATCAAAAGTATAAATTTTTTCTGTATTTGTAATTACGTCTAGTTGTTTTTCACTAGACCCTGATTCTCCGCAAGACAAAATTACTGCACTAATAAAAATAAAGTAAAAAATTTTTTTCATTTGCTTCTCCATTTAAGTATCGATATCTCTTAATTTCCAATAATACAATGACATTGATGCAAATATGATACTAACCAAAACAAATATTATCCAATACCAAGGATGGAATCCATTGTTGAGAGGGTCATGGCCTTTGTAAAAATAAAAAAGAGAAACATATTTTATTTCCTTAAATGATTCTATGAGAGGTTCAATGGAATAAATTATGTATGAAATAATTGCAATTGAAGACGGTATTCCATATATGTAACTAGATTTTTTTAAAAATGTTGAAAAAAAGATTGTCATTACACCTAAAGTTGAAGATAACAAAAAGAGATAAAAACAAACCGCAAATACATTCCATAGATTAATTGTGAGACCAAAAAAATTTGTTGAGAGAATTATTGAAAAAAATAAAGAGTAGGAAATAATTAAATTTTTAAAAATCATTGATAAAATTTTTTGAATTAGAAAACTTTCTCTAGTAATTTTTGTGGATAATATAATATCAATATATTTTTTTTCTTCTTCTTTGAAGCTTGAATTGAATCCATAAAAAATTGAAAATCCAATGGATATTAAAGGTGCAAAAACTGTAAACATGTCTGTATTAAGTATGCCTTCAACAGTTGTTAAATTTAAACCTCCTTCGCCTCCTATAAAAGACATTAATGGTTCTGGAAGTTGAAGCTTTTCAAAAATTATTTGAATTTCATTAAGTGGTAATTCTGACACAACATACATTATTAGAGAACAAACAAAAAGGTAAGTTAGAAATACATATAAAAATGTATAACGAGAATCTCTGATTGATTTAAGAAAAATATTTCTTAACATTTTTTAGTCTGAAAAAGATCTGATTACTTTTCCATGCCTGCCTTTAACTTTTTTTCCATTAATTACAGATATTTGTCCATTTACAATCACAGTTTTCATACCTTCAGAATATTGATGAGGTGAAACATATGTTGCATTTTCTTTTATTTCGTTAATTTTAAAAATATTTATATCAGCAAAAAAATTAAGTGCAATTTTGCCTCTCTTTTTCAGTGAAAGTCTTTCTGCAGGGTATGATGTCATTCTAAAAATAGCTTCTTCAAAGTTTACAATTTCTTTGTTAGAAACAAATTGTTCAATAAATCTTGTATTTGTTCCATAGCTCCGAGGATGAGGCTTTCCTGATGAAAGAGGGCCATCAGCTTTTAAAGAATTTCCATCCGAAGCTACACACATATATTTGTATTTAGCAATTTCATTTACATCTTTTTCCTCCATTGAATGGAGTATGAAAGATCCTTCAGATTTTTCATAAAGTTGCATTACAGATTCCTCGGGAGTAGTATTTTTTATTTTTGAAATTTCAGTTAAATTCAACCCTTCAAGATTTGTATCTTCGGGGTAATCCGCAAGAACACAACCTTGGGCCCCATGAAATCTATTTATGAAATTTGTTGTTTCATTTTTAATTTTTTCCCTTATGTCAGAATCTTTCATTCTCAAAAGCGTTTTTTCTCTCCCGCCTTCAAGGCTCCATCTTGGAAACATGCATCCACTTATAGGTGTGCTAGACCAGAAGTATGGATATTGGTCTCCGGCAACATCAAGCCCTTCATTTCTTGCTTTCTCAATGCCTTCAATAAGCTCATAGCCCCTCCCCCAAAATTTTGGCCCTACGCTTTTGACATGACTTATTTGCACCCTAACCCCAGACCTTCGAGCAATTTCAATTGCTTCAGCATGAGCAGGGAAAAGGCCAGATGAATCATCACTTTCAGATCTTATATGACTGGAATATAAAATATTATTTTTACTTGCAGTTTTCGCTAGTTCAATAATTTCTTCGGCACTAGAATATGAGCCAGGTGCATACCAAAGACCAGTTGAAAAGCCTAATACTCCTTGATCAATTGCTTTTTGAATTTCATCTTTCATTTTATTTAATTCATCAGGATTTGCTTGTCTAGCTTCCATTCCCATTACATAAGATCTCAGATTTCCATGACCGATTTGTGCAGCTACATTTATTGATGGAGTATTATTTTCAATTTCAGTTAACCAGTCATCAAAATTATTCCAATTCATTTCTTTTCTTACTCCATATCGATTTAATCTTTCTTGAAGCTGATATTTGTTATCTTTCGATAAAGGTGCGCAGAAACTCATCCCACAATTACCCATTAATTCAAAAGTAACTCCTTGTACCAATTTACTATCTGCATCTGGGTCTACAATGAAAGATAAATCGCTGTGAGTGTGAAGGTCTATAAAACCTGGAGTAACCTCGTATCCGGTAGAATCAATCGATTCTTTTCCATTAATATGATCTGTTCCAATATATGAAATTTTATCATCAGTTATTCCTATATTAAGCTTTTTTGATTTTGATGAATCACCGAAATTCACATTACCATTTAAAATAACTAAGTCGAACAATTTTATTATCTACTCCAAAGATCTTTTAAATTATATTTTGGTTGCCAGCCCAATTGTTCTTTAGCTTTTTTATTTGAAAATTTTCCATGAGGTAAGTCAGCAAATATAAAGTAATTTTCTAGTCTTGTTGGGAGCTTGTCTAAACTGATTTCTAATGCTTTTTTTATTGCTTCTGCTGCATCTTCCCACCTTATGCTAAATGGCGTTAAATCTGTGCCGACTTCTTGTGGGGGTTTTCCAACATTTCTTTCACCGCCAAGAGTTAAAGAATCATTATAAAAATTGTAAAAAAGTAATGTTTGTAAATATATATGAGGATTATTTTCGGTATATACCCTGCAAATCTCTTGCCCCAATGCTTTGGTAATCGCATATAAATTTACTCCGGGTTGAGGAGGTATATCGGGAGTAATTTCAGAGTCATAATTTTCATATGTTGGGCCAGCTACTTGGAAATGAGGCCCAGTATTAATTACTCTAGAAATTTTAAATTTTTCTGCAGCTAACATCATATTTAGGTTTCCCTTCATGTTGACGTCGAAAGCTATTTTTCTGTCTGTCCTCAACACAGAAAGGTTTATAATTGCATCAACCCCTTCAGCAACTTCTAGTACTTGATCAGTATTAGAAATATCAACTTTTACAAAGTTTGTATTTGTATCAATTTGCTCTAAGTCTGTTTCAATAATCTCATGATCATCTTTTAATATTTCTGATAACCATGGACCCAGCATTCCATTAGAACCCAATATCAATACTTTCATAATTTTTTTCCTCTAGGATGATAAAAATGGTCATTAATAGATGAAGATAAACTTTCCAATTCATTCAGCTTCTTTGTTAAGTATCTTTGGTCATCAGATTCTGACTGTAAATGAAAGATTTCAAATTGATTTTTAAAATTTATTTTTAAGATCCTTGAAATGCTATTTATAAAGTCATCTTCTTTAGTAAAACAAGAAAATTTATTTTTATTTTCAGCCATATTGTCTATTGGAAACCCAACTCTCAATAATATTTTCTGAAAAGGAAATGTTCTTCCAAATTCTTTAAAAACTAATTCAGAAAGGTTAATGGAAAGATTTAAAAAGTCTTTTTTTGGTTTTACTTTCCATCTTTCTGTAACAGTATAATTAGCATCGTAATTAAATACTTCCAAAGAACTTACCATAATCACCTTTTTAATATCTTGCTCAACACATAATGATAGAGTGTTATAGATATCTTGAATTTTGAGATTAAGTTCTTCTGGATCTGAACAATGATTCAATGAAGAAAGCATAATTAAACAATCTATATTGGAAATATTTTTTTCTGTAATTTCATCTGTAATAACAACGTTATGTGGGTTAAATTTTTTTAAAATTTCTTCTAACTGCTGATTTCCAGATTTAACTAATAGATTCATAAAGGCGTTAATTACTTTCTGTTTCTTCAAGCTTGTCTATAAAAATAGTGCAATTTTTCATAGAATCATTTTCGTCATATCCAGGACAAAAAAGAATTAAATTATTATAAATAACGTAATTGTTATATTTAGCTGCCTTAGTTCCATTCCATGTATTATTTCTACCGCCTTCAAGATGTGTTCTTTGATTTAAATTTTCCAGCCACATCGAACAATCTTTGCTAATACATGCGTCTTCACCAACAATATTTTCAGCAAACTTAGTACCTAAATTAACAGCATCATTATGGCTAGAATAAAACCGCAGTTCATAATCTTCTGGATCACCAAGTTCATTTTTCATAAATCCGTAGAAAGCAGATACTGCACCAGTAAGCCCTTCAACATTGTATTCATTACTTTTTTTAAAACCTGTAGATTTAAAATCGTCTAAAGACAATATTTTTCCTTGATCAGAAATCTTTTCCATTGGAACAAAGACCTCTTCCTTGGATGAGCAGCCAAGAATAAATATTAAGATAATAATAGTTAATATTTTAATTGAAAATTTCATTTTATCTATTATAACAATGCTGTTTAAACTTAATATACAATTTTTTAATTTATTGTAAACTAGGACTTTATGGGATCTGAAAAAAATAAACCAAATATTGTCTTTATCATGAGTGATCAACAAAGGTATGACACACTTGAATGCTATGGTAATGACTGGATAAATACGCCAAGGCTTAATGAGCTAGCTAAAGACTCCAACGTAGTTGAAAATGCTTACGTTACACAACCAGTTTGTGCCCCTGCAAGGTCTTCCATAATGACAGGTTTATATCCTCATACTGCAGGGCCAACAGTAAATAAGATTCCGTTAAAAGAAGATGTGAAAACAATTGCAGAAATAATTAATGATAATGATTATTGCAATGGATATTTAGGCAAATGGCATTTAGGTGATGACACCATAAAGCAAAGAGGATTTGATGAGTGGGTAAGCGTAGAAGATCATTACAATAGTAGCTATTTTAGTGGAGAGCTGCCTTATAGTGATTTGCATAATTGGTTAGTTGAAAAAGGACATACCCCGACTGGCACAGGTCCTACCGGTAAGAAAATTTTTGATGATGAAGCAAGATCTTTACTTCCTGAAGATAGTCAAATGGCAGCGTTTCTTTCTGAAAAAGCTGAAGACTTTATTGAAAGAAACAAAGAAGCCCCATTTATGTTATATGTAAGTACATTTGAACCCCATTCACCATATGCTGGGCCACTGGATGGCATGTACGACCCAGAATCAATTCCAACAGGGCCAACATTTTTGAAAAAACCTGACAATGTGGCTGAAATTGATAGTGCAAGATCTGAATATCATTCCTCATTCATTAATGGTGCTGACCAAAGAAGTGATGAATATATGAATAATTATTTAGCTTCAAGAGGTGAAGATTTCTCTACTAGAGAAGGTTGGCTGAAAGCAAGAGCAGACTATTTTGCCAATATAACTTTAGTGGACAGAATGGTAGGTAGAATAATTGATTCTCTTAAAAAAAATGGATTATACGACAACACTGTAATAGTTTTTACTAGCGAGCACGGCGAAATGATGGGGGATCATGGAATGCTTGAAAAAAGAACACTATATGAAGAATCAGCAAGGGTCCCAATGCTAATAAAATTTCAAAATCAAAATGAGATGAAAAAAATTAAAGGGAGTTTTAGTCATATAGATTTAGTGCCAACCCTTCTTTCAAAAATTAATCAAAAATTGCCTGAAAACCTTCAAGGAGAAGATAGAAGCTATGCATTTGAAGAACTAGATTTTGGAAACAATGAGGTTGTAGTTTCCTGGAATGGAACAGGTGAAATTGATGATAGAAATTTAGGCACTGAAAAAATTAATGATTTAAATCAAAATCCAAGAAGATCAATAATAATTAATCGAATTAAACTTAATTTAACTTTAAATGATTCTGCTGAACTCTTCGACTTAAATAAGGACCCTTATGAAGAAACAAATCTTATTGATAGCCCTGAATACCAAGAAATATTTAAGTCTATGAAAGAAAAATTAATTGAATGGCAAATAAAGAATGAGGATACTTTTAGGTTTGAATAAATGAGCAGATTATTCAGTAGTATTACAATTCGTGGGCAAGAAATTAAAAACAAATGTTGGGTTTCTCCCATGTGCCAATATTCTTCAGAGGATGGATTTTCAAATAATTGGCATTTAGTTCATTTAGGTTCAAGGGCTGCCGGAGGTGCGGGGTTAGTAATGACAGAAGCTGCTGCAATTTCACCAGAAGGAAGAATAAGCCCAAGTGATTTAGGGATATGGAAGGATGATCATATTGATGGATTGTCAAAGATTACAAGTTTTATAAAAGAAATGAATTCTATTCCTGCAATTCAGATAGCCCATTCTGGAAGAAAAGGTTCTACGCATAAACCTTGGGAAGAAGGCTATTCTGTTTCAGATAATGAAGGTGGTTGGCAGCCAGTAGGACCTTCATCAATCCCTTTTGATAATAAATCTGTCACACCAAAAGAACTTTCAATTCAAGAAATTAAAGATCTGGAAAATAAATTCGCTGATTCAGCTATTCGAGCTGAAAAAGCTGGATTTAAATGTATAGAGCTTCACATGGCACACGGCTACTTAGTCCATGAATTTTTATCTCCAATCTCAAATATAAGAGAAGACGATTATGGAGGAAATTTTGAGAATAGAATCAAATTTGCTCTTAATATTGTAAAAAAAGTAAGAGATGTGATTTCAGAAAATATGATACTTTTAGTTAGAATTTCTGCTACTGATTATGCTGATAATGGCTGGGATGAATATCAGTCAGTCGATCTTTCTAAGAAATTTAAAGACTTAGGAGTTGATTTAATTGATTGTTCTTCGGGAGGAAATTACTCTGAACAAGAAATAATTGCTGAGCCAAATTATCAAGTAAAGTTTTCAAAAAAAATTAGAAAGGAAGCTGGTATTATGACAGGCGCTGTAGGCCTAATAACAGAACCAGATCAAGCAGAAAAAATCCTTAAAAATAATGAAGCTGATGTTATTTTTATGGGAAGAGAATTATTAAGAAATCCATATTGGCCCTTAAGTTCTATGAAACAATTAGATGGGAATAATTTTCCTCCTAATCAATACTTAAGATCTTTTTAGTCCAGTTAGATATATTTAAGATTCATTCTCTGAGAGAAAGATACAGCATAATCAAAGCCAATGGTATGAAAATATAATTCCCAATTTCACCTGGTGCCGTCTCCATAGTTACAACGGGCTTATAGAAGCCAACTAAAAATCGGCCGAGGTATTCAAAAAATACAATAATCCACATTAGTGGGATGAGGGATTTATATCTTAAAATAACGGCCAAGTACACTATGCCAATAATCAGTTGAGATAATCCCCATAAATAAAAAATTGATATGATATTGGAGCCTCCTTCAGCACTGATGTCTATTGAGGCGATGGATTCGCTGCCACCGTCAGGTAAAAACATATGAGCCAAACTTCGGCAAATAGTAAGGAGTGTAAAAACAATAAAAACGTATTGAGATAAGATATGACCAGTATAGTTATCATCAATTTGTTTTGGCAGTATTCTATTTGAAATTGTTTTTGAACCCATTACTTTGTATTAATTTCTCTTTTGGGGAGCTCGGATAGTATTTTTTCTCTTTCAGAATTTGTCATTGTAAACCATTTTGATATTTCTATTGGGGTTCTTTTGCAACCAATACAATACTCACCTGATTCGTCATACCTGCAAATATTTACGCATGGCGAAATAACGTTTTCGAAAAAATCATATGTCATTAATTAACCTTTTGTTACTGACTCGATTAATGCTTGTATGTAACCCATTGCAAATGCTCTTCCTCTGTGCCCAAAAGGAGTGTCTTGAAAAGTACTTGGCACATGATCGTCTATAAAGAAACTATCATAGCCAACATCTTTATAAATTTTCATTGCTTTATACATATCTACATATCCAGTATTTACGTATTCTTCATGGAACTTTGGTACTTGACCAGAAACATTTCTAAAATGTACATAAAGAATTTTCTTTCTTTCTCCAAAATATTTTATCATTTCGTAAATATCATCATTCATCTCTGAGAAAGTACCCTGGCAAAACTCTATGGCATTGCTATCTGATGGATAAATTTCAATTAATCTTTTGTATGAATCAAAACTTCTTAAAAGTTGTGGAATCCCACCTAAAACCGGAACCGGTGGATCACATGGATGTATTCCAAGCCTTATCCCTTCTTCTTCAGCAATAGGTGTAATTATTTTTATCCAGTATTCTAAATTCTCCCACATTTCTTCTTCTGTGTATTCTCTTTCATGAGTTAAAGGAAGGTCTTTAGCGACTGTGTAGTCAAAAGCTGTTGCTTCAGCATTGCCTCTGATGTATTTTGGTTTAGTCCTCCATACTTGAGAAGGCATCCAATTGTAACCAAAAATAGGAATTCCTGCTCGAGCAATATTTCTTATTGTGTAAATCATATTATCGATTTGTTCATCTCTTTTAGGGCCACCAAGCATTATGTGGTCATAAAATTTAGTGGGCACATTTTCCAGAGCACTTAGTTTCATTCCATAACTTTCAACAGTTCTTCTTAGGCTAACTAAATCTTTTAACTCCCATCTGTTGTTATGATCTAATAAATGATTATCCTTATCGCTATTTTGATTAAGCAAAATATCTGTAGCTCCATATTCTTTAGCAAATTTTAAAAATTCTGGAGAAGGTTTATGGAATTGTCCTAACCCGCATCTCATGTTGCTTCCTTTACAAGTTTGTTTTTATAATAACTCTAAAGGACTTTTTTTTGGAATTCCTACTTTTCTTGGATATGATTTTGGAGTATTTCCGGTCTTTTTATATTTAACAATTGAAGACATAGTTGTAACTGTTGAATAGTTTGCAAGATTCCCACCAAGCACTTTCGCTGAATATTCAGATTCAATTATTTCATTAGAGATATGATTACCTTTAATATGCAGTGCCTCACCTGACAATTTTAAAAATGGTAATGAAAATTCATGTAGAGTTGAAATTTTTGAAAGTGCCCTTGAAATACATACATCATACTTTTCTCTGTAATTAATGTTATGTGCTAAATCTTCAATTCTGTCGCAAATTATATTTAATCTTATCCCTAATTTCGAAGAAACCATTTTTAAAAAATCACACTTTTTATTATTAGAGTCTACTAAGGTTATATTTATTTCGTCATTAATAATTTTTAGTGGAACTCCAGGAATTCCTGCACCAGTTCCAATATCAATTACTTCTGCAGATTCATTTAATAAAATGTTTGAGTATTGCAATGTATAAATGCTTTCATCAATTAATATTTCTTTAATGGCTTTGAGGTTTTTTAATCCAGTTAAATTATATTTTTTATTTTCGTTGTAAATTAATTCTGCATATTCATTCAATTTTTCTAATTGATCAGATTTAATAATATTTTCTTGATTATTTTTTTCCATAAAAATAATTATATAATTAAGTTCATTATGACAGATAATTGTTGTTCTCCACAAAGCAATAGAAAAGATATTGAAATCAACAATGCAATAGAAATTTCTAATTCTAATAATTTTTCTCAATCTGATTTTGAGCAACTTGAAGGTGGGTGGTTTTTGATGGGGTCAGAAGAAAAATACGTATTCCCAGGTGATGGAGAAGGTCCTGTAAGAAAAGTATATGTTGATAAATTTTCTATATCAAAATACTCAGTAACTATTTCAGAATTTTATAAATTTATTAAAGACACTAACTATGAAACGGATGCAGAAAAATTTGGGTGGTCATTTGTTTTCTTTGAACAATTTGAAAAAAGAGATCAAAATGAGTCAGTCCAAAACGCTCCATGGTGGATAAAAGTAGAAAACGCAAACTGGAATCTTCCGGACGGTGAAAATATTGGAATCGATAATTTTCCTGATCACCCAGTAACTCATATTTCATGGAGAGATGCTCAAGAGTACTGCAATTGGAGTGGAACAAGATTACCTACTGAAGCAGAATGGGAGTATGCAGCAAGGGGCGGGCTGGAGCAAAAGAAATTTCCATGGGGTGATGAACTTTTAATTGATGGAGAAGTTCAGTGCAATATTTTTGATGGTGAATTTCCTCACCAAAATAATGCACCTACTGGGAGGAAATTTACAACAAGGGTAGACGAATTTAATCCAAATAACTTTGGCTTATTTAATATGGTAGGGAATGTTTGGGAATGGACACAGGATTGGTTTACAAGATTTCATGATTTAGAAATTAATGTAAACCCTTCAGGTCCAAAAAAGGGCAATAATAAAGTAATTAGGGGCGGATCATTTTTGTGTCATGATAGTTATTGCAATAGATATAGAACTTCCGCAAGGACAAGTAATTCAATTGATTCATCGACTTCAAATATGGGCTTTAGAGTAGTAAAAAATTGACCAAATTTTTAACTTTAATTTTAATTTTTCAAATTTTTTTTATTAGTTGTCAATCAAATGATGATAGTAATCTTGATGATATAGTTGATGATAAATTTCAGTTCAGTATTTTAAAATACGAATTAAATTCAATTCTGAATTTATTTTTGGAAAGATATGGATTTAAAAAACCTGAATCACAAAGTGAATTAGTAAAAAAATTACTTATCAATGAATTATATGATCAAAACATGGATTATATTTTTAATATAATTTTTCCAACTCCTGAATTTACTGTTGGAAATTCGCCTAAATTATTGGTGACTTCTCCAAGAAGCAAAATTGAAAGAAAAGGGGAGCTTTTATTAACTCCTTCTTTGAGCATAAATGAAATTGAAGCTTTAGAAAGTGCTACTGAAAATAAAGATTTGTCTTCAATAATCATAGATATTGGAGGTATTGCAGCATACCCATCAATTATTTCTGATGGAAAGAACTTGAGGGAATTATTTTTAACAGTTAGTCATGAATGGCTTCATCAGTATTTAATTTTCCATCCTTTGGGAAGGTCATATTTTTCAAGCCCAGAAATGAAAGAAATTAATGAAACTCTTGCAAATATATTTTCCAAAAAATTGTTAGACGATCTTTGCAAAAAAAATTTTGAATTGAAAAATGAAGTATGCGGACAATATAAAAAAAGTAATAAAACTGAATTTAATTATAGAGAGTTTATGAAAAGCTTGAGAACTGAAGTTGATTCTTTGTTGGCAGATAGGAAAATAAATGATGCTGAAAAACTTATGAAAGAATCTACATCAATATTAAACTCCAACGGTATAAAAATAAGAAAAATAAACCAAGCATGGTTTGCATTTAATGGTACTTATGGAGATTCGCCAAGTTCAATTTCAAATTTTAATGATGAATTAAATGATTTAATTGATAGTTATGACAATTTAAATGATGCTATTAATGATATTAAAAATATAAGTTCATTAGATGATTATAAAATTATGATCGAATAGGTGCTGACATCAATAAATGAATGATATACTATATTTAAGTTATGAAATCAGTAATGTCTAAATTAGTAAATAATTTTGTATACAGACCTCCGTCTGGTGACAATAATAAAGATGAGCCTTCTCTAGAAGAGTTGTTAGGAAGGCTAAATATTAAAATTCCTAAAATCCCTGGTTTAGGAAGCGGATCTCCATTCTTAGGATTAATAATTATCCTAGTTGTGGCAATATTGTGGATTGCATCTGGTATTTATTCTGTTCAGCCCGATGAAAAAGCTGTGCTTAGGACTTTTGGGCAATACGTTGCAACAACTGAACCTGGTCTTAGATGGCACTGGCCCGGCCCAGTTGGGAATACTGATATTGTTGCTGTTACAAAAACAAGAAGATTAGAACTTGGATTTAGGGGAATAGAAGAGCAGGCAGGTATTTTTAAAGAAGTTCCAGCTGAAGCCAATATGATAACTGGAGATGAAAATATTGTTCAAGCTCAGGCAGTGATTCAGTATAGAATTAGCGACCCTAAAGCTTACTTATTTCATGTTGATGATCCAGGTGAATCTGATAGAGGTATTGATGAAGGTCAACCAGATGGTAAAACATTAAGAGATATAACTGAAACAACTCTTAGGCAAATAGTTGGGTCTAGAAACATTGATGATATTTTGACAACTGAAAAAGAAGCGGTGCAACAAGAAGTGTTATCTAAAATGAGGGAGATAAACGAAGCTTACGAAACTGGAATAGATGTTCAACAAGTACTTCTCCAAAATGTAAATCCTCCAGCAGCAGTACAAGATGCATTTGAAGATGTTGTTAGAGCTAGAGAAGATAGAGATAGAATTATTAACCTTGCGGAAGCATATCAAGCTGATCAGTTACCAAGAGCTCAAGGTGAAGCTGCAAAAATAATTGAAGCAGCAGAAGCTTATAAAGAAGGTAGATTGCAAATTGCTGAGGGTGAAGCAGCAGGTTTTGAAGAGTTATTGAAGGCATATAAACAATCAAAAGATGTTACTAGAACAAGATTATATTTAGACGCGATAAATGAAATTTTACCTAATGTTAAGAAATATATTATATCTGATTCATCAGCGCCTTTACCTTTACTTCAACTTGGAAATAATACAATAGGTGGCGAATAAATGAGAAAGACTTTAATTCCAATAGTAATAGTTCTTGTATTTCTGTTTGTAGGATTACCTCAAGTTTTCTTTGTAATTGATGAAAGGGAACTTGCAATTGTTACTAGGTTCGGTGCTTTCCAGAAAGAATACACTGAGCCAGGTTTGAAAATTAAAACCCCAATTATTGATAATGTTCAAAGATTTGATAAAAGGTTATTAAGAATAGATGCTTCTCCTACAAGTTTGCTTACAAAAGACAAAAAGAATTTAGTTATAGATGTTTATGCTAGATACAAGATCGTCGACCCTCTCCTTTTCTTTCAGGCAATAGGTAATGAACTACAAGCAGAATCAAAACTTGGTGACATTGTTAACTCAAGGTTACGAGATGAAGTGGCACAAGATAACCAAGAAGAGATCATTGCTGAGGTTAGAGAAGAAATAATGAATAAAGTTACTCAAGCCAGCAACTTCGTTGATATAAGTAGAAATGAAGCATTAAATTTAGAAAATGGATTAAATAACAATCTTGTTGTTATTGATTTAGTTGCGAATACTTTAGATGGCACATCAAGGCAAGCAACTCAACAAGAAATTAACCTTATATCAGCAAATCCGTCTCCACCAGAATTAAGTGGTTTTGAAGTTAGATATAAACTTCCTATAAAAGAAGTTTTTGGGGCAGAAATTATAGATGTGAGAATAAAAAGAGCTGATTTTCCTGACTCAATTGAAAGTTCAGTGTTCTCAAGAATGCAGGCAGAAAGAGAAAGAATTGCTAATGCATTTAGAGCAGAAGGTGCCCAAAGAGATGCTGAAATTAGAGCAAATGTTGACAGGCAAGTTACAGTCCTTATTCAAACAGCACAAGGTACTGATGCCAAATTAAGAGGTGAAGCTGAGTCAGAATCAATATCTATATTAGCCGAAGCACTTAACAAAGATCCTGAACTTTATGCATTCCAAAGATACTTACAGAGCTACATAAAGATTTTAAATTCTGAGGACACAATTGTATTATCACCTGAAAGCCCTCTCTTTAAATACCTTAAAGATCAGCAGGTAAGTGAAGACATTTTTGAAAGCGTAGAATAGTTATTTTTTCTTTGAAAGTTCAATAATTCTTTTAATTTTTTTAGGATCTTTTTTTCCGTTAGTTTCAACTCCAGAAGCAACATCAATTCCAAAAGGGCTAAAATTATTTAGTAGATCCAATATATTTTCTGGGTTCAATCCACCTGAAGAAAAAACATTTGTTGTATTGATAGAATTTTTAAAATCATTCCAATTAAATTTTTCTCCAGTTCCACCTAATGCATTTTCTTTGTAAGTGTCTAAAATTACATAATTGTGAATCATGAGTGAGTCTTGTATTTTTTTTATAATTAACTCGTCAGTATCTTCAGCTTTTATTCTTATTTGTTTCATTGAAGGAACTGGTGTATCAATATCTCCATCTCCGCATATTTGAACAAAGTCTAATTTTGAATATTCTGATATTTTTTCAATTGAATTAAATAGATCCTTATCAAATAATCCAACACATTTGAACTTTCTCTTTGGAAATTTTTTTCTTAGGTTGTTTATAATACCTAAAGCATTGTCAGGTGATATTACTCTCTTTGAGCTTTCAATAAAATTAAATCCTAAATAATCCGCATCATTTATAATTGATGCTTCTCCGCTTTCTAAATCTTTGATTCCACAAATTTTTATTTGCATTTTTTTACATTAGATAATTTTTTGATGTGGTCATTGATATTTTTACTTTTTAAAATAGATTCTCCAACAAGAACTCCATCAGCTCCCTGTTCAGACATCAGTTCCACATCTTCAATTGTTTTTATTCCACTTTCAGAAATAAGTATTTTATCTTTTGGGACCATGGGTGATAGTTCTTCAAAAACTTTTAGTGATGTTTCTAAATTATTTAGGTTTCTATTATTTATTCCAATGACATCAGCTCCATTATTTAGAGCAAGATGCAATTCATATTCATTAAATATTTCGACAAGAGGAGTTATAGACAAATCTTTACATGTTTTAATTAATTGATTTAATTCTTTTTCATCCAAAATAGAAACAATAATTAAAGCTGCTGAAGCTCCATTTAATGCTCCTTCATAAATTTGATAAACATCAAAAATAAAATCTTTTTGCAGAACAGGCACATTATTTTTTTTACAAATTGATGCAACTTCTTTCAAATCTGACAATGATCCACCGAATCTAGTTTTTTCTGTCAAAATGGAAATTGCTGACACTCCCCCTTCAATGTAAGTATTTGTAATATTAGATAAATCTAACTCAGGCAATATGTCTCCTGCAGATGCTGAGGATCTTTTTATTTCAGCAATTAGGGATATTTCATTCGAATCAAAAATGTTTTTAAAATCAATAGGTTTACTAATTTCAGTTGTTTTAATCTTTAATTCTTGAAGTGAGACCTTATTCTTAGATTCTTCAACTAATTTTTTTTTATCTTTAATTATTTGTTTTAGTACGCTACCTAATTGCATATCTAGTCCATCTTATTTGATAATTCAATAAGCTCTATCAATTTAGATTGTGCGGCCCCAGAATCAATAGAAGTCTTGGCCATTTCAGAAGCATCTTGAAAACTATCAGTTTTACCAGAGGCTACCAATGCAGCAGCAGCATTAATAATCACAGCATTTCTTCTTGAGGATATATTACTTTTTTCTAAAGGGTCAGAACCTTGGCCATCAAAAATATCTTTTATCGTACCAACACTTTCTTCTATGCTGTCAACAATTAAATTATCTAATTTGGACTCTGGTAAACCAAAATCTGATATTCTTGCCCTTCTTCTTTTGACTTTATCTTTGTTAACCTGCCATATATTTGTATTACCCTCTACGCTTATCTCATCTAAATTATTGTGACCATTAACAACAATAGAATTTTTAGTACCTAATATTTTTAATGCTTCTGCTACCTTTTCAGCAGATTCATAGCTAGATATTCCTATTAATTGATTAGAGGCGCCTGCAGGATTAGTTAGAGGGCCCAGAATATTAAATATTGTAGGTATGCCAATTTCTTTTCTTAAAGGTGATGCAAACTTCATGGCTGGATGAAATGATTGTGCAAATATAAAACCTATTCCAATTTCTTGAATACACTTTTTTACAGAATATGGAGATAATGTAATTTTTACTCCTAATGATTCTAATGCATCAGCACTACCTGATGATCCGGATATTGCTCTATTTCCGTGTTTTGCTACCTTGATGCCTGCACCAGCAACAACAAATGCAACAGCTGTTGAAATATTAAAAGTTTTCAGTCCATCTCCGCCAGTACCACATGTATCTAGTAGAGGTTCGTCTAAATCTACTTTTAGAGATTTATCTCTCATTGCTGTAGCTAAACCTGCTATCTCAGTAGGAGTTTCTCCTTTCATTTTCATTGCAATTATAAAAGCTCCAAATTGAGAAGGTGTAACCTCTCCACTCATTATTTCATTCATAGATAGCTTAGCTAATTCAAAATCTAAATCCTCATTATTTGTTGCTAATTTTATGGCTTGTAATATCTTTTTATTTTCCATAATTTAAAAAATTGTTGATCATTTCTTTACCACTTTCTGTGAAAATGGATTCAGGGTGAAATTGTATTCCTTCAATATCGTAATTCTTGTGCCTTACGCCCATTATTACTCCACTTTCACTTCTTGCAGTAACTTCAAGTTCTTCAGGTAATGTTTTTTCATCAATTGACAATGAGTGATATCTTACAACTTTAAGAGGATTTTTAATATTTTTAAATATCCCTTTTCCATCATGGGTAATTTCAGAGATTTTTCCATGCTTTACCTCCCCAGCATAACCTACTTTAGCCCCAAATGTTGACCCAATACATTGATGACCAAGACAAACACCTAATATAGGAATAATTGGAGCCATTTTTTTTATTAATTCTTCAGAAATGCCAGCATTTTCAGGGTTTGATGGCCCTGGTGAAACAACTAGTTTGTCAGGTGCCATTTTTTCAATTTCTGATATTTTTATTTCATCGTTACGGAAAACTTTTACTTTAGCACCAAGCTCAGTCATATATTGAAAAAGGTTGTAAGTAAAACTGTCGTAGTTGTCTATAAGTATAATCATTTATATTTACCAAAAAGCTTTTACCTTATCTAAGGTCTCTTGATATTCTACCTCAGGTATAGAGTCAAATACTATTCCTCCTCCTCCATTAAATGACAATTCTTCACCTTTTTTAACAACAGTACGAATAATGGTACTTGTTTCTAAATTACCATTGTTTGAAAACCAGCCAATTGCACCGCAATAAGCCCCTCGCCCTTCTTCTTCAAGCTCGTTTATTAGTTCTGCAGCCCTTATTTTAGGAGCGCCAACCAAAGTTCCTATTGGGAATGTAGATGAAAATGCATCAAGAAAATCTTTGTCTTCTCTTAATTTTGCATTCACTTCTGATACTAAATGAATTACATTTCTGTATGCCATTGTTTCCATTAATTTGTCTACTTTCACCGAGCCTGGTATAGCAACTTTACCCAAATCGTTGCGAGCCAAATCAACAAGCATAATATGCTCAGCATTATCTTTAATACTGGATTTTAATTTTTTGATTAGGCTTTTTGTTTTACCTTTTTTGGATCCTATAGTTCCTGCAACCGGCCTTATAGTTGCAACATTATTTTTTACCTTTAAAAACATTTCCGGAGATGAGCCAGTAATTGAAAATTTTTTGTCAGATATTTGATATACATATTCAGATGGATAATTTGTAGATAAGTATTCAAGCAGTTCCTGGTCATTTATTTTTGAAATTTTTTTAAATCTTTGTGTAAGTACGCATTGAATTAATTCTCCAGAAATTATCTCTTCTTTTATCTTTTTAATTTTTTTCAAATATTTACTTTTATTGGTTATAGGTTTACTTTTCTGACCTTTCAGTTTTTCAGGCGATTTAATACTAAATTGTTTTGATTTCTCATAAATAAAATCTGCAATTCTAATTAAGTCTTCAATATAATCATCATAATTTTCTGTAGATGACCTATACTTTTTTGAGATAGTTATAGACTTACCCTTATGATCATATGTGGATATTATTTCTGGATTTAGAATTATACATTCAGGACAACCATTTGGATCCTTTTTCAATTTGGGAACTTTATCAAAATACTGGAAACATTCATACGAAAAATAAGAGAATAATCCAGAATGTTTATTTTCACTACAATAAGTTAATGATTTATTTTTATTGATTAATTTTCTAATTTCTTTTATTGGATTTGCTCCATTAGTCATAGTGGCTTCTGAAATTTTGTGCCCCATAATTGTTTCATATGGTTCTTTTTCTCCAGGATGTGTTTTTTGCATATAAAAGCAATCTTCTGATCTCATTATCTTGTGAACTATTAAAGGATTTAAATTAAAGTTCTTTATCTTTAAAGATAAAAAAATACTTTGATATTTTGGAGAAATTATTTGATATTCTTTTTTATTTGGGGTAACTAAATAGTTATCTCTTTGTTGAGTTTTCTGCATGTTCTAAGGCTTTAATTAATGCTCCCATTTTTGCTAAACATTCGTTATGTTCTGACTCAGGATCAGAATCAGCAACAATACCTGCACCTGCTTGAAGAATTGCTATATTATCTTTTAAAACTATTGTTCTGATAGCTATTGCTGTGTCCATGTTCCCATCGTATGAAAAATATCCAACTGCACCTGAATAAGGCCCCCTTTTATATTTTTCTTTTTCAGATATTAATTTCATTGCCCGAACTTTTGGGGCACCTGTTACTGTTCCAGCTGGAAATGCTGATCTTAAAACATCAAAAGCATTAAAACTTTTATCTATATCTGCCTCAACATGAGAAACAATATGCATCACATGGCTATACCTTTCTATTTCCATTTGTTGGGTGACCTTAACTGTGCCTGGTTTGGCTATTCTACCAAGATCATTTCTGCCCAAGTCAAGCAACATTAGATGTTCAGCAATTTCTTTTTCATCCCTCAATAAATCTTGCTCATTCTCCAAGTCATCATTTTCATTTTTTCCTCTAGGCCTTGTTCCAGCAATAGGATGCACTTCTGTTTTTCCATTTTGAAGTTTTACTAGTAATTCTGGCGAAGATCCAATAATTTTAAATTCATCACAATCTAAAAGAAACATGTATGGAGAAGGATTAATTTTTCTTAATGAAGAAAAGATATCTATTGGTTGCGCTTCTACCTCAACTGTTATTTTCTGAGATAAAACTGCCTGTATCATTTCACCAGAATAGATAAGCTTCTTTGTTTCTTCAACAGAATTCATAAACTCTTCTTTTGGTGTCAAATAATTTACTTTGAGAGAAACATTATCATTATCTGTATCTTTAAATTCTTCTTCACTATCTAATGAACTTTCAATCACATGAGATATAGTTTTTATTTCATCTATTGATTTTTCATATTCTTTTTCAAAATTTTCTGAATCTCTCAAGTCGGCATGAGAAATAATAAAAACTTTATTGTCTTCATTGTCAAAAACAATTAATGAACTTGTGATAAAAAATATACTTTCAGGAAAATAAGATGTTTGATCTTCAATTTTATTGATGCTGGGTTCAAAATAACTTACTGCTTCATAAGAAATAAATCCAACAGCACCGCTATTAAATTCTGGCAATCCTTCTAGCTTTGGAGTTTTTATATTTTCTAATTGTTCTTCAAGTTTATTTAATGGATCAATTTTTTTAAATTTCTCTTTATCTCCAGTTTTAATAATTTTATTAGGGTTAAATCCAATAAAGCTATATCTTGCAAAATTTTTATTACCCTCCACAGATTCTAAAAGAAATGTGTTTGCATGATTTTTCAAATTTTTGTAAACAGAAACAGGTGTTTTTTTGCCTTTTTCAATTACTTTATATATAGGAATTAAATTATAATTTTTTGATAAATCATTAAAAAGTTCTATTGAAATATCTGCTTGAATATTTTCTACCATCTTGAAGTATATGAATCTATTTTCATTGCAGACCTAACCATTCTCATCGTTTCATCAGCAATTTTTCTAGCATTATCTGTCCCTGCCATTAATGCTTCTTCAACCAATTTAGGATTTTTTTCATAATAGTCTCTCTTTTCTCTAATTGGTCGCAGAAAATTATTTATTGCAATAGCTAAATCTTTTTTAACTTCCACATCACCAACTTTTCCTTCTCTGTATCTTGTTTTAAAATCTTCTACTTTTTCTTTATCGTCATTGAAGGCGTCATGATATTCAAAAACAGGATTCCCTTCTACTGTTCCAGGGTCAGTTGCCTTCAATCTGTTAGGGTCAGTGTACATTGACATAACAGCTTTATTTACTTGGTCTTCTGAAAACCTAAGCTCTATGACGTTACCTTTCGATTTGCTCATTTTATTGCCACCATCAGTCCCTTTGAGTCTTGGCACCCTTCCAATTTTTATACCAGGCTCACTAAATATCGGTTCAAAGATTCTATTAAATTTTCTTACAACTTCTCTAGTCATTTCTATATGTGGGGCCTGATCCTCTCCTACAGGAACTAAATCAGCTCTAGGAAGTAAAATATCAGCTACTTGACTCATAGGATAATTAAAAAATCCTACAGTTCTTTTCTCCACTGCAAGTTGATCTATTTCACTTTTTAAAGTTGGATTTCTCTCGAGCATCCCTAGTGGAGTTACAAAACTCAGTAGCATAGTAAGTTCAGCGTGTTCAGGAACATAGCTTTGAATAACAAAGTTACTTTTATTTGGGTCCAATCCAACTGAAAGCCAGTCAATTGCAACCTGTCTAACAGAATCAGTTATTTTATCTATATCATCAAAATTATCCCCAAGAGCTTGGTAGTCTGCTATAAGAAAGAAAGATTCATAAGAGTCTTGAAACTCTAGCCATGTCTCTAATGCTCCTACATAATGACCAAGATGAAGTGCTCCAGTTGGTCTTATTCCAGTTAATATTCTTTTCTTTTTATCCATTTATGTTCTTTGATCCCAATTTTTACCGAATTTATCAAACCTGTTGTTCAATTCATTGACAACTTCTTTTGGCATTTCAAGACATTCTTTATACATATCTATGTTACTCAAAAGATGTTTAGGGTTCTGTGTTCCAATTATACCAACATCTATATCATTAAAGCTAAATGTATAACCCATCGAAGTCATAATTCTGTCTTTCGGTTCATTAATAATACTTCCCTCTCCAGTCATTATCCCTGCTCTATTAAAATATTCTTCTGCATAATTAGTTGGAGCAGAGTGAACATTTGGATTTTCATTTGCTCTCCAAGCTCCATTTGCAATTGGTCGCTTTGCAATAAGACCTAATTCATTTTTATCAACCAAATCAAATAATTTATATCTTGCTTTTTGTTCAACCAAATTAAAACTGGTTTGTATAGTTTCAAACTTGTTACTTTCAGCAGCCCAAATAGCAGCATCATTATCACCGCTAAAACCAAGATGAATAATTTTCCCATCAGACTTTGCTTCTTCAAGAGCTTTTATCACCTCTCCTTTTTCTAAGGTATCAACACCACAAGAATGTAGTTGCATGATATCTACTCTATCTGTTTGAAGAAGAGTAAGGCTCCTATCGATGCTTTTTTTTATGCCTTCATAGCTCCAATCAGGAAGACTAGAATCAAATCTTGAAGAATGCCCACATTTAGAAGCTAAAATAATATCGTTTCTGTATTTAGATAAATTTTCACCAACAAATTCTTCACTTTTGCCGTAGCAAGAGGATGTATCAAAAAAATTTATTCCATTATTTAATGCGGTATGAAGAATTTCTTTTGAAGTTTCTTTATTGCTTGAACCTATTTCAGATAAACCAATGCCAAGCCTGCTAACTTTGAGACCTGTTTTACCAAGTAAAACTTTTTCCATATTTACTCCCAACAATAAAAACGACCCACGATTAAAGTGGGTCGCTTTAAATTTTGTTTAAATAGTCGAGTTAGCCTATTTGCTTTTCAACTTCAGCAACATCTTTGTCGCTAAGTATTCTAAATACTTTTGAAGATGGATCCTCAGCAGCTACACCTTGAACTGCCTTTCGGCCATTCTTCATTGTAACTATTTTAGGGTTAGCAATTTCAACAACTTTCTTTAATTTAACACTGTACGCTGTTAACTTCATTTAAAGACCTCCTAGTCCAATCTTAGAGTAACGTCGATTTACATCTAAATTAATATACTAGAATTGTACTTAAATAAACTTGAATGTTCAACTATAATGTATAAAAATCAACTTGTAGTAATTATGCTACATTTAAGTTTGCAATCATTAAATTAAATAATTTAAAAAAGAAAGTTCAAGGAAAAATTGATTGAAAAAATTGAAAAACTGAAAATCAAAGCTGAAAATGACCTAAAATCGTGTGTTTCAGACAAAGATTTTGAAGATTGGAGAGTAAATTATTTAGGTAGAAAGTCTGAACTTTCTGATATTTTGAAGAATATTAAAAATCTTGATCAGGAACAAAGAAAAGTTGTCGGATCTCTGGGGAATAAAACAAGAATCGAATTGGAAGGGGAGTTTAAGGATACAAAAAATCGAATTTCGGGAACAACTGGGACTTCAAAATCATCTGAAGATTATTCATTGCCAAGTAGGCATATTTCAATGGGAAAGCTTCATCCCGTTACATTAACTCTGAGGGAAATAAGAAAGGCATTTGTTTCTTTAGGGTTTCAAATCGCAGAAGGTCCTGAAATTGAGTTAGATAAATATAATTTTGATATGCTCAATATTCCTGAAGATCATCCGGCCAGAGATATGTGGGACACAATGTGGATAGATGAAAAAATCAACAAGAATGGCGAAAAAATGCTTTTAAGGACTCATACCTCACCTGTTCAAGCAAGAATAATGGAAAATCAAGACCCTCCAATAAGAGTAATTGTTCCAGGAAAGTGTTATAGATACGAAGCAACAGACTCTACTCATGAATGGCACTTTTATCAAGTCGAAGGTTTAGCTGTTGATAAAAATTTAACTTTTTCTGACTTAAAAGGAACCTTATATGAATTTGCAAAAAAAATGTTTGGAAGTGAAACAAAAATTAGATTTAGATGTGATTATTTTCCATTCGTTGAACCTGGTGTTGATATGTCAATATATTGGGAAGGTAAATGGTTAGAAATTTTAGGTGCAGGAATGGTTCATCCAAAGGTTTTCGAAAAAGCAGGATACAAGGATAAAAATTTATCAGGATTTGCGTTTGGGATGGGTCCTGAAAGGATTGCTATGATAAAGCACAATATAGACGATATAAGATTATTTTATTCAAATGATTTGAGATTCTTAGAGCAATTTTAGGAAATTATGAAAGTACCAATTAGCTGGCTAAAAAAATATATTAAAGTTGATGAAGGAAGCATTGATGATTTGCTTCATCGTTTGACTTTAGCAGGAACTGAAGTCGAATCTGTTCAAACTCAAGGAAACTGGGAAGGCATTATAGTAGGGCAAGTATCAGAGGTCTCCAAGCACCCAAATGCTGACAGACTAAATCTTGTAAAAGTAAATTCAGGTGATAGTGAATTGCTTGATGTAGTTTGTGGAGCTAACAACCTGTATGTAGATCAAAAAGTAGCTTTTGCACCAGTTGGATCTAAATTATTCAGCCCTAAAAGTAAAAAGATGGAAACTTTAAAGAAATCAAAAATTAGAGGTGAAGTTTCAAATGGGATGATATGCTCTTCACTTGAATTAGGTTTAGGAGATGACCATGATGGAATTTTGGATTTAAATCAAGATTTTGAAATTGGAAGAAAACTTGAAGATTATTATTCTGACACGATTATTGATTTTGAATTAACACCAAACCGACCAGATTGTTTAGGGATATATGGTATTGCAAGAGAGGTTGCTGCTATTACAGGAAACAATTTAAAAAATATAGAAGTGTTTAATAAACAATCTGCTGAATCATCAGATAATTTAGAAATTGATATTGAGGCAAAGAATTTATGTAAAAGATATATAGGAGCAGTAATTGATGGTGTAAAAATTCAAGAGTCACCTGAATGGTTAAAATCAGCATTAATTTCTATTGGTGAAAACCCCATAAACAATATAGTAGACATAACAAATTACGTAATGTTTGAGCTTGGACAACCTCTGCATGCATTTGATTACGAAAAAATAAATAACAGCAAAATTATTATAAGAAATGCAAAAAAAGGTGAAAAATTAGTCACTCTTGACGAAGAAACAAGAGAATTAACTGAAGAAATGCTTGTTATTGCTGATTCAGATATTCCAATAGCTCTTGCAGGTATTAAAGGAGGTAAAGAATCTGGCATTCAGAATGACACATCTAAAATAGTACTTGAATCAGCATGTTTTGAAGGTGGTAATAATAGAAAAACAGCTAATCATTTTGATTTAAAAAGTCAGGCAACTTTGAGATTCGAAAAGAACCTTAAACCAGAATTAAGCGAAATTGCATTTAATAGAGCAATACATCTAATCTTGGAAATTTGTGGAGGAAATATATCCTCAGAAATAATTGATACTGGCTTTCAAAAAAGTGATGAAATAATCGAGCTTTCTTTAAGTAGAATTAATTCATTATTAGGGTTTTCATTTAAAGAAAAGTCAGTTGATGAAATTTTTTCTAAATTAAATTTTGAATTCAAAAAAACTAAAAACCAAAAAGAGATTACTTATCAAGTTATGTCACCTTTTTGGAGGCCTGATATAAATATTCCAGAAGATCTGATTGAAGAAATCAGTAGAATTGAAGGATATGATTCAATTCCTGCCAAACCAATTTCTGGTGTGATTCCTGAATGGAAACCAAATAATTATTTAGAATTTTTAGATGAAGTTATTGATTTAAGTGTTGCTTTAGGCTTTAACGAAGTTATTAATTATTCTGCAGATTCATTAAAGAATATTAAATATTTTTGCCCAGAGATAAATGAAGATGAATTCATAAAAATACTTAATCCTATGTCTAGCGAAGTTGAATACATGAAGCCGTCACTTAAGTCTGGAATGCTAAAAACATTAAGTTTAAATTCGAGAAATTTGAATAAAAATATTAATTTATTTGAAGTCGGTACAACTTTTAAAAAATCAAAAAAAGGTAACTTGCCAATTCAAGAAAAAAATTTAGTCATAGGAATAATAGGTAATCGTGAAAAAACTATTTGGGATAATGAAAGAAAAATTGATTATTATGATGCAAAATCATTTATTGATAATTTTTTTGAAAATTTAAAAATTCAATTTGACTTAACACCTAAAGAACATACTTATTTTCAAGACGGAATGAGCTACGCTATTAAAATTAACAATGAGGAAGTAGGAGAATTTGGAGAGGTTTCAAAAAACGTTTCTTCTATATTTGAGGTTAAAAATCAAAGTGTTTTTATTGTAGAAATTAATTTAAAAAAAGTTTTTAATAATTACATCAAAAAAAGTGAAATAAAGTATGAACAAATAAATAAATTTCCTGTTTCCAAGAGGGATATTAGTTTTATTTTAGAGGACTCAATTTTATCTGAAGCCATAACTAATGAAATTTCAGATTTTGATTTAATTTTAGGGATAAATGTTATTGATATATATAAAGATAATTCACTTGGTGACAGAAAAAAATCTTTAACAGTGAGATTAATATATGGTTCTGATGAAAGAACATTGTCTGGTGAAGAAATAGATAATTGTGAAAAATTATTTTTATCTCATTTATCAAAAAAAATTGACTTTGATATAAGAGATTAAAATGAAATCAAAAGATAATAACGATTTAATTTCTGTTGAAAATGCACAAGAAATAATTTTTTCTAAATTTAAAAAACTTCAATCTATCAAAAAAAGATTAATTGATTCCAATGGTTTTATTTTGGACGAAGAAATAAATGCATTATTTGATTTGCCAAATAAAAATAATTCTGCAATGGATGGTTTTGCGGTAAGGCATGATGATCTGAAAAAAAATAAGTCACTTAGGGTTGTTGGTAGAGTTGGCGCCGAATCAGTTACAGATTACATAATTAAAAAAGATGAGGCTATGAGAATAATGACAGGCAGCGGTATTCCTAAAGGCGCAGATTCTGTAGTTCCTTTTGAAAACACAAATAATAACCCTCATAAAGGGAATGATTTTCCAGATACTGTACTAATAAATGAAATTGTAAATAAAGGTGACAACATTAGGTTATCTGGGCAAGATTATAAATTTGGTGAAACTGTTGTTGAAAATGGAATGCTAATAGACCCTGCAATAATAGGTGCAATTGCATCATTTGGAATAAATGAAGTTAATGTAATTAGGAAACCTATAGTTTCATTAATCTCAACTGGAAATGAATTAGTAATGCCTGGTGAGAAATTAAATGAGGGCCAAATATACGACTCAAATTCTTTTGCCATTTCTGCTGCTATTAATAGTTCTGGTGCAGAGTGCAAGATGCACAAGATTCTTTCAGACAAGAAAGAAGATGTTGATAAATTGTATGAAAATTGTAGTCAAAGCGACCTTATAGTAACTATAGGAGGAGTATCAAAAGGAGATTTTGATTTAATAAGAGATGCTATTTCTAGTAAAGGCAACATTGATTTTTGGGGCATAAATATGAAGCCAGGAAAACCATTAGCATTTGGCAAAGTTGTTTTAAATAACAAAGAAGTTTTTCATATTGGCCTCCCTGGAAACCCTGTGAGTTCATATGTATGTTTTGAGCTTTTTATTCGACCTATTTTATTAAAAATGCAAGGAATGAAAAATATTCATAGAAAAAAAATAAGAGCAAAAATAAGTTCAGATATTTATAATAATGACGGAAGAAGATCATATTCGAGGGTAAGCATTAAAAAGCACAATGAAAATGATTACATAGCTGATGTTTATAAAAATCAAGGATCAAACATATTTAGCTCTCTTGTATACTCTAATGGGCTTGCAATTTGTCCTGAGAATTGTAAAGTGATTAAGTCAGGTGACGAAATAGAAGTAATATTGTTGAAAGATTAGTAATGACAAAAAAAAGAACAAAGAAGCAAAATGAAGAAAAATCTTATTCAATAGATTTTGAGAAATTTGAGAATGAGGGATTCTCAACCGAATTCTTACTTATTGAAAAATTGAAATCAGTAGGTGTAAAAGTAAAAGGGTCTGAAAACCTTGATCAAATACTTACATTATGTTCAAAATTCAAAAAAAACCCTCATGACTTTATATTGCCAGATCTTAGTCTAAATGAATCCATACTAAGGGTAATTTTAATTAGAAAAAATCTAGCAACTACAATGAATCAGATACAAAGCGATCTTTCTGAAGTTTGGCTAGAACATTATAAGTTGCCTTATAAAAACTTATCTGACAGTGGAATAAAAAGTATTTTAGAAAAGAGCGGAAGTTTTATTTCAAATTAATTTATGGCTTGATGGCCAGTAGTACTAAAAGAGCAACAGAAATTACAGCAGCAAGTATAAAACCTGCAAAGAATAAATAAGTAAATATTTTGTTATCGAATCTCAAGTGCATAAAAAATGCAACAACAATTACAAATTTCATAAGGGACAATATCAGCATAATTGGTATTAAAAGCACCCCAAGACTTTCAACATAAAAGATTAAAAATTCAACCAATGTAATTACTGCTAGAATTAACCCAACAATTGCATAAAAAGCTGGAGTTCCGTGACCATCTTTCCTGGTCAGCTTATTAAACTTCTCCATAGATAGTTTCAGGGTACCTGCCCAAGGCGTGTCATTTTCTGGTTCAGGAAGATCTTGAGGTGTGTCAGGAACTCTGAAATAACCATCTGTAGGATGCCCTAAGAATTGATTCCATATATTTCTAAATAATTTTTTCATTATAATAGAGGTGCTCCATCGTTAGCTGAAATTAAATATACTACTGTAAAAATAACAATCCAAACAATATCAACGAAGTGCCAGTATAATCCTGCAAGTTCTAAATTACCCTCTTCTTTTTTTA